>Ga0207866_1000083_pt1 | contig 145653 bp, 138 predicted proteins | sample HigsolmetaAR203D_FD_184835 | JGI IMG/M metagenome (GOLD analysis project Ga0207866, IMG submission 184835) | Ionic liquid and high solid enriched microbial communities from the Joint BioEnergy Institute, USA - AR20-3-D (SPAdes) (version 2) ...
TGCTCGTCCTCGAATTATGGCATGGTCGTGAAAGTGGACGTCAGGGAAGACCTCCGGCGGTATTGCCATCCACATCGGGATACCAAACGCTGGAAAGCACTTTACAATGAGCGAACGAGCGTTGAGCAACATGGACTTCGACGCCGTTGTGCTGTCCGTCGGCCAGGGCAAAGCGGATATCGGCATGGCCGGTCTTACGGTCAATGAGGAGCGCAAGCAATACGTGGAGTTCTCGGAGAAATACTATGACGCTGCGCAGTTGGTCATCGTGAAAGCTTCCGATACCCGGTTCGACGACAGCAAGACGGCCGCCGATGTGGAAGCGGTACTGGCCGGACTGACGAAGGAGAACAAAGTCGGGTTCCAGACCGGCACGACGGCACAGTTCTATGTGGAAGGCGACGAAGATTGGGGATTCCCGGGACTCAATGTGACCGGCGTCGGCTACCGCAATGGTTCGCTGGCCGTTCAGGATATGCTCAACGGCAATGTTGAACTGGTCATCATCGACGAGGCGCCGGCGAAGTTCATTGCCGCCGCGATCAACGAATTGCAATAAAGACAGGCGGATGCAGACGCTGGCATCCAGGCAAAGCTTGAACAGATTCGATGATACTCCGCCGGAGGGCGGAGTATCTCCGCGTTTGGGAGCGTGTCATGGGAAATTTTGACAAGAAGCTGGAGCGGTTCTGGGAGGTCTTCATCGAGCATGGCGGATACGTCAAGGTGCTTACCGGACTGCAAAATACGGTCTACATCGCGGTCGCGGGCCTGGCCATCGGTATCCTGATCGGTACGCTCATCGCCATCATCCGGGTATCGCCCAAAAACAACGGATTGCTGAAAACCCTGAACAGCCTGTGCGTTTTCTATGTCGGATTGTTCAGAGGAACGCCGATCGTCGTGCAGCTGCTCGTCGCCTACTATGTCATGTTGCCGATGATTGGCGTCAACATCCCCGCACTACAGGTGTGCGTGCTCGTCTTCGGGCTGAACAGCGCCGCTTATGTGTCGGAGATCATGCGCAGCGGCATCCTGTCCGTCGATCCCGGCCAGATGGAGGCGGGCCGGGCCCTCGGTCTGAACTACCGCGTCACCATGCTGAAGATCGTCATTCCGCAAGCCGTGAAGAACATCGTGCCGACGCTCGGCAACGAATTCATTTCGCTGATCAAGGAAACCTCCGTCGTCAGCTTCGTCGGCGCGGCCGATCTGTATGTGGCCTTCAACTATATCGGCTCGAACAATTACGAATTCATGGTGCCTTATCTCGTCATGGCCTTGATCTACATTGCCCTGGTTGCCGTCGCTGCGCTGATCATCAGGCAATTGGAAAGGAGCCTGAGAAAAAGTGATAGACGTCATTGATCTGAAGAAGACCTACGGCAAGCTGGACGTGCTGAAGGGGATTACGACCTCGATCAAGCCGGGCGAGAAGATCGCGATTATCGGACCGTCCGGAAGCGGCAAGAGCACCTTCCTCCGCTGCCTGAACCGGATGGAAGAACCGACGAGCGGCTTGATCATCTTCAACGGTCAGGGTATTACCGACCGGAAGGCGGATATCGACGCCCACCGCCGCCAGATGGGCATGGTGTTCCAGCATTTCAACCTGTTCAACAACAAGACCGTGCTCGACAACATCATGCTGGCGCCGGTCTACCTGGCCTTGCGCGATCTGCGCAGGCTGAAATGGCGGAACCGGCTCATCCGGCTGCGCAATCTGTTCCGCCGCGAGAAGCTGCCGCTCCATCCGATCAACACGAGCAAGGCGCAGATCAAGGCCGAGGCGCGGGAGACGGCCCTGCGGCTCTTGAAGCGCATCGGCCTGGAGGACAAGGCGCATGTGTATCCGTCCACTCTGTCCGGCGGGCAGAAGCAGCGCATCGCGATCGTCCGCGCGCTGGCGATGAATCCGAAGGTCATGCTGTTCGACGAGCCGACTTCGGCGCTCGATCCGGAGATGGTCGGCGAGGTGCTGGATCTGATCCGGCAGCTGGCCCACGAGGGCATGACCATGGTGATCGTCACCCATGAGATGGGATTCGCCCGGGAAGTGGCGACCCGGGTGCTGTTCATGGACGGGGGGAGCATCGTGGAGGACGACGCACCGGAACGCATTTTCACGAATCCGCAGCATCCGCGGACGAAGGAGTTCTTGTCCAAGGTGTTGTAAGAAGCGAAAAAGTACGGTTCGCCTGGTTGAGGCGGGCCGTACTTTTTTTGTGAGTCTGGCATGGGGCGGGGTTGTAACGCGGTATGCGCGTTACAGTGTGCGGCGAGCGGCTCCGTGCGAGTCTGTAGCGTGGTATTCACGTTACAGCGTGAGGCGTTCCGCCCCGAGCGGGTCTGTAGCGCGGTATTCACGTTACAGCGTGCGATGAGCCGCCCCGAGCTGTTCTGTAGCGTGGTATCCACGTTACAGCGTGCGATGAGCCGCCCCGAGCTATTCTGTAGCGTGGTATCCACGTTACAGCGCGGGGCGAGCGGCTCCGTGCGAGTCTGTAGCGTGGTATTCACGTTACAGCGTGAGGCGTTCCGCCCCGAGCGGGTCTGTAGCGCGGTATTCACGTTACAGCGTGCGATGAGCCGCCCCGAGCGGTGCCGTAGCGTGGTATGCGCGTTACAGTGTGCGATGAACCGCCCCGAGCGGTGCCGTAGCGTGGTATCCACGTTACAACGCGGGGCGAGCCGCTCCGGGCGGGTCTGTAACGCGGTATCCGCGTTACAGCATGCGATGTGCCGCCCCGAGCGGTGCCGTAGCGTGGTATCCACGTTACAGCGTGCGATGAGCCGCCCCGAGCGGTGCCGTAGCGTGGTATGCGCGTTACAGCGTGCGATGAGCCGTCCCGAGCGGTGCCGTAGCGTGGTATCCACGTTACAACGTGCGGCGAGCCGACCCGAGCTGTTCTGTAGCGTGGTATCCACGTTACAGCGCGGGGCGAGCCGCTCCGGGCGGGTCTGTAACGCGGTATCCGCGTTACGTCGTCCCCGCGAGTTCTTTTTCCCGAGGCTTCCGGTCCTCGAGGAACTGCCTGCCGTACTCGCCGTGCGGATGGATCTGCGCGTGTTCGGTCTGGATGGTGGCGTGCATGATTTTGTATTTTTCCTTCAGCATCTCGTTGATCGCGAGGATGACGCAGAACGGCTGGATGTCGGCGCGGATGAAGACGTGGGCGGTCAGGATGTTGTGGTCGGTCGAGATCGCCCAGAAATGCATCTCATGCACGTCCAGCACGCCTTCCACCTTCGCGATATCCTTCCGGATCTCCTCCAGCTCGTACCCCTCCGGCACCGATTCCATCAGGACGCGGAACGACTGCCGGATGATCTTCGCCCCGCCGCCGAAAATGATCCCGCCGATGATGATGCTGATGATCGGGTCGAACAGATGCCAGCCCGTGAAGTAAATGAGCGCAGCCGACACGATGACGCCGATCGAGCTGAGCAGATCGCCGATGAAATGCCACAGCGCGCTCTTGATATTCAGGTTGTTCTCTTCCTTCATGCTGCGGCTGAGGACGATCGTCAGGACGATGTTGACGATGAGGCCGATGACGGCGATCGTCAGCATGATGCCGTAGTCGATCTCGGGCCGCGTCACGAACCGGCGCGCGCCTTCGATGAAGATGCCGACGGAGATGGCGCACAGCGCGAGGCCGTTCAGCAGCGCGGCGATCGTCTCGAACCGCAGATAGCCATAGGTGTAGCGGGAATTCGGCCTGCGCGACGCCAGCTGCACCGCGAGCAGGCTGAGCCCCAGGGCGGCGACGTCGGAGATCATGTGGGCGGAGTCGGACAGGAGCGCCAGCGATTTCGAAACGATGCCGCCGATCACTTCGACGATCGTGAAGAACAGGGTGAGACCGAGCACGATCCACAACGTGCGCCGGGATGCCGCCTGTTCCTTGACGTGCGCGAGATGATGGAAATCGCCCATATGGGCCGCCTCCTTCGGCGCACGGCCTGTTCATGCGCCCGATAATGTACATTTAGTATATGCCCGGTTCGTCGAAGTCGCAATGAATCGACATGCCGGCTGCCGGATCGTCATCCGGAGATGCCGAGCGCGATGACGCCGGCCGTGATGAGGCAGGACGAGAGCAGCCGCCGCGCGCCGCCCTTCTCCTTCAGCACGGCGATGCCCAGCGCCGCGCCGAAGACGGTGCCGATCTCGCGCATCGGCGCAAGCCCCGCCACGGGCGCGAGGGAGAGGGCGAACAGGAACAGCAGGTAGCCCGACGGCATCAGCGCGCCGCCGATCAGCATCGTCCATTTGTGCCGGCGGACTTCCGGCTTGACGCGGCCCGACCGGAGGACGGCCGGCAGCAGCACGAGCGCGTTGCCGATGTTCGTCGCTTCGATCAGGACGGCGGGCGTGACGTGGTTCAGCGCGATTTTGTCCACGACGATGTAGGCGGCGATGGCGAGGCCGACCGCGAGCGCGAGCAGCAGCGCCTTGCGCGATCGGGCCATGGCGCCGGGACGCGGCGAGGCTTCGCTGAGCAGCGCGATGCCGGCGATGATCGCCAGAACGCCGAGCCATCCCCGCAGCGTCAGCGGCTCGCCCAGCAGCAGGACGCCGGCGAGCGGCACGAGCAGCGGGCTCGCGCCGCGCATGATCGGATAGACCTGCGACAGATCGCCCGCTTCATAGGCGGCGGCCAGCAAAGATGCATGTACAGGCCGTGCAGCAGCAGGAACAGCCAGCCGGACAACGTCAGCTCCGTCCGGGCCAGATCATGCCAGGTCCACGGCAGGTAGAGCAGCGCGGAGACGGACTGCGCGGCCCACAGGAATGTTTTCTTATCGCCGCTGCGCTTCGTGAGCAGGTTCCAGACCGCGTGCAGGAACCCCGAAGCAAGCACGAGCAGGAAGGCGGCCGCGCTCACGGGCGGAGATCTTTCCGCCGCAGCCGGATATCCGCCGCTGCCTGGTGGGCGGACAATCCTTCGCAGCGCGCGAATTCGCGGATCACCGGAGCGATGCCGCGCAGCGCGTCTTCGTTCAGACGGCCGATGGTGGACACCTTCATCATGTCCCTCGCGGTCACGCCGGAGTATGCGCGCGCGAAGCGGTTCGTCGGCAGGACCGCGGTGATACCGATGCCGTAGTTGGCGGCGGAGAAGGGGGTGTCGGGCCCGAGCAAAATCTCACCCGCGTGCCGGATCCGCTTCAGCGCCTCCCGTTCCGTCTCCGGTTCGCACACGATCATCAGATGCTCGGGCGCGTAATCGTTCAGGAACGCGCAGGCCCTGTCAAGATCGGAGGCAATGACGATCGCGCCGCGCCCGGACGGGCCAAAGACGGCCTCCAGGTAGCCGCGCCGGGGCGGTTCGGACTCGGCGATGATCCGCCGCAGCGATTCGGCGGTCCGTTCGGCCAGCGCGGCGGAGGTCGTCACGAGCACAGCCGACGAGTCGGGCCCGTGCTCGGCTTCGTTCGCGAGATCGCGTGCGGCGAGGGCCGGGTCCGCCGATTCGTCGGCCAGCACGGCGCAGTCCGACGGGCCGATGCCGGGCGCGCTTCGCTTGCCGCGCATCATCGCGGCGAACATGGCGGCGGCGATGCCCCCCGGACCGGGACCAAAGACGCCGTCGGTCTCGGGAATCGACGCCGTGCCGCAGGCGAAGGCCGCGATGACGGCGACGCCGTTGCCGACGACGATCCGATCCGCGCCGGCCAGCTTCGCCGCGGCCGCGGTGGCCGGGTCGGCGAGCCCGTCCGGACGCGGCGGCATGCCGACGACGACGGTGCCGACGCCGGCGGCCCGGGCGGCCGTGACGAGCATGATCGCCGTCGAGAGCAGCGGCCCCTTGCGCGACGGAATCCAGATGCCGACCGCATCGAGCGGGACGGCGCGTTCGCCGACCACGGTCCCGGGGCGGATGCCGAATTCCCGCGATTCGGGCAAAAGGGCGAGGTTGACCTCGCGCACATGGCGGATCGCCGTGTCCACGGCCTCCCTGAGCGAAGGGGATAAGGCCGAAATGCAGTGGGTGACATGCGCATCGTCAAGCGTCAGCCGCCCGAGCGCAACGCCGTCGAACTTCAGCGTCGCGTCGAGCACCGCGGCGTCGCCCCTTCGTTTAACATCGTCGAACAGATCGAGCACGCCCTCCAGCGTCTTCCGGTCGAACAGTCCGCGACGGGCCGCCAGGCGCGCCTCCAGCCGCTCCTTCTCCGCGGGCCAGCGGTACATAAACTCCATCCATGCCAACCTCCGTCTCCCATGAGAAATTGAAAAAGCCGATCCAGATGCGCGCTGCACCTGACCGGCTTCACCGTCCCGTATGAGCCCGCAGGTCCAACGCCGAAAGGCGTTTGCCCTGCGGAGCTTGTTCCGCACGAGTCAAACGCCTGATTAATGATGATGGATGCGGGCATTCCCGAACCTGAAAAGCGAAACCGCCATCATCGCCAATGCCTTCCTTCCGGATCGGTTGGCCGTATTATATCGCCGCGGCCGGGCTCTTGTAAAGCGCACGGTTCCTCAATCAAACCGATAAGTCCAGAATCGCTCGGTTCCGAACCGCTCTTCCAGTTCGCGGGTGATCCGCTTGCCGCCGTCCGATATGCCGGGCACGTAAAATTGGGAGCGGTGCGCCCGGATCGAATCGAACTTCTGCTTCAGGTACGGCCGGACGTCGCGGTAGACGTCGGGCTTGCCGAGATCGCGCTCGCAGCCGTGCGAGAAGGCGATGCAATGCACGGTCGGCCGTTCGCCGCGAGGCATCCGTCCGATCACGCGGACGACGGCGGCGCCGCATGCGTCGTGGTCGGGGTGGACGGCATATCCCGGGTAGAAAGTGATGACGAGCTCGGGCTTCACGTCGCGTACGACCGCGCCGATCCGCTCATCGAGCAGCTCGGGATCTTCGAATTCGATCGTCTTGTCCATGAAACCGAGCAGTCTGAGGTCCCGGACGCCGATGGCCCGGCACGATTCCTCGAGTTCCCGCCTGCGGAACCCGGGCAGCGTCACGCGGTTCGCGAACGGCGGAAATCCCATATTCCGGCCCATCTCGCCGAGGGTCAGGCAGGCGTATGCGACTTCGGCGCCGGAGGCGGCGTACATGGCCAGCGTTCCGGACACGCCGAACGATTCGTCATCGGGATGCGGGAAAACGGCAAGAACGCGTTTTTCCATAATCTAAGCACCTCTCCCCTCTCAGAACGGGCTCGGAGACAACTGCAGGGCGACGGCCAGCTTGCCTTCGCTGTTGTGGCCTGCCAGCAGGAGCCGCTCCGTCTCCGATTCCTCGTAGTGCGTCAGTCCCTCGCAATAGACCCATCCGTGTGCCATCTTCAGTCCGACGCGGTACGGACCGCTGCCGGATATCGTACCCCGTTCATAGCGGATGACGGCGTTCTTGACGAACGCCGACGACGGATGCCTGCTGCTGTCGTGATGAGTGGCGTATGCGCCGGTCGTCGACTCGAGGTGAAGATAGAGATCGCGTCCTTTCAATGCCTCGAGCCGGGCCTGAACCGTTTCGGCGTCGATTGGTATCAATGTCGGCACCTCCTTGCGTGAAGACCGTCTGCCCGGCCTTGCCGGCGAATCCGGAAGTACCGGGGCAGCCGTCAAGTCATGGTACTGACAGGGTACCACTCCGCAAGGCTTGAAATCAACGACATCCGCACATTTTGGACGAGGCGGGGGTGTTTATCCAGGAGGGAGTTGTCTTCCCGGCATATGATGCAGCAGTACAAGTGGAAGGGGAGCGATGCCGATGCAAGCGGGTACCGGCAGGACGCTGGCGAACAAGTGGGCAAAGACGGCTGCGCTCAAATCGCATCCGGGAATCGCTCCGCATATTCCGCACACGCGGCTGTTCACCGAAGCCAATCTGCGCCGGATGCTGGCGCAATACGGGAGCGTTGTCGTCAAGCCGCAGCGCGGCACCGGCGGACTCGGCGTCGCCAAGATTGCGCGCAGCGGACGCGGATATACCGTCACGGTCGGCGCGTCGAAACGCACGTACCGCTCGTTCGCGGGGCTGCTTCGGGCGCTGCGTCGGCTCAGGCGCGGGCGCCGCTACCTGATCCAGCGCTGCATCCCGCTCGCGACGATCGGCGGACGGCCGATCGATTACCGGGTGAAGATCGTGAAGGAGGGCGGCGCGTGGAAAATCCGGGCGATCGTCGGCCGGCTGGCACGCAAGGGGCTGTTCGTCACGAACCTGTGCCGCGGCGGCACGCAGCTGCCGGCTTCCGTCGGCATCAGCCGCTCGCTGTCTCCTCGGCTGGCGGCCGTCAAGAAACGGCAGATGCGTTCGCTCACGTACACGGCGACGGCCGTGCTGGAACAGCGGTATCCCGGAATCGGCCAGCTCGGATTCGACTACGGTCTGGACCGCTCGGGGAAAATCTGGATTTTCGAAGTGAACACGCGGCCGCATTGATCTTGCCAGATATTTAATGAGGTTAATAGGATTTGCTAATCTGGAAATCAATATGCATCAAACTTTTTTATAGGGCAGGCGCAAATCACATGCTGTGAATAACTCTATCCACAACATCCCCATAGCAACGGCGCAATTTTCGACGTCTGCCCACAAGAAACGCACAATTCATACACAGTCCGCTGTGGATATCCGGATCGCTTGTTCCGCCGGAAATGGACATGCTAAGATGTTGATGACCAAGATTGAAAGGATGACCCGCGCATGAACAAGCTTCCGGACGATTTGCTGCTTGAAGCATATTATACGGCGGTTGAACAGAAACTCGATCCCGCGTTCATCCGCATGCTCGCGGCGGAACTGTCCCGGCGCAAGCTGAAGCCTGTTTCCGTCCGGATGGGAGCGTAATAGATCCGGGCGTTCACGGCCGCAGGACAATCGTGACTTCGCCATCGGTTCCGCAGGACGCGCAGTGAACCGCGTGAATACAAATCATGTCTGCCATCGAGCCGCTGACGCGGCTTTCTTCGTGCCCGGGCTCGTAAGGCGCGTACGGTCCGAGCGCATCGGCGGCCCGCCCGGCGTCTTCGGCGGCGCGGCCGCAGCGCGGACAGTCGAAGACGAGCGGCACGAGGCCGTTGCACAAGGGACAGATCGGCGGCATGGCCATCACCCCGCCTGATAGGATGTCCAACCGTCACAATTTCATATTGCTGCTGTGGCCCGGAGACAGCTTCGCGCTCGGGTCGATGTACACTTTCGCGTTGTTGATCGCGGTTGGCGCTTCCCCGAATCCGACGGCGATCAGTTTCAGCTTGCCGGGGTAGGTGACGATGTCGCCCGCGGCGAAAATGCCCGGAACGGACGTTTCCATGCGCGAGTCGACGACGATAGAGCCGCTCTCGATCTTGAGCCCCCATTCTTCGATCGGACCGAGCGAGGAGACGAAGCCGAAGCTGACGATGACCGCATCGACCTCATGTTCCGTCGTTTCGCCCGAGCGGCCGTGTTTCAGCGTGACGCGCTCGATGCGCCCGTCGCCGGAGACCGCCTCGATCTCGGCGGGCGTGATGATCTGCACGCGCGACGCCTTCAGCTTCTCGACGCTGTGCTCGTGGGCCCGGAATTTGTCCCGGCGGTGCACCAGCGTGACGGAAGCGGCAATCGGCTCGAGCATGAGCGCCCAGTCGACGGCCGAGTCGCCGCCGCCGCTGATCAGGACGCGCTTGTCCCGGAACTGCTCCATATCGTTGACAAAATAATGCAGGTTGACGCCCTCGTAGGCTTCCGCACCCGGCAGTTCCAGCTTCCGCGGTTCGAAGGCGCCGACGCCGGCGGTGATGATGACGGCGCGCGCGTGGTGCACGGTCCGGTCGGTCGTCACTTCGAACAGCCGCTCCTCGATTTTTCTCACGTTCAGCACTTTCTCCTCCAGGCAGACCTCCGGCTTGAAAAGCTCGAGCTGCTCGCGGAGCCGGTCGACGAGCTCCTGCGCTTTCACGCGCGGAAAGCCCGCCACGTCATAAATCTCTTTCTCGGGGTAGAGCGCGGACAGCTGTCCGCCGAGCTGCGGCATGCTCTCGATGATTTTCACCGTCGCCTGCCGCATGCCGCCGTAGAACGCGGCGAACATGCCGACGGGGCCGCCTCCGACGATGACGATGTCGGTCAGATTTTGATGGGTTTGCTGGGACATCACACGGCACCTCCAGGCTGATTGGATAATTTCGACATCTGCGCGGTTATTTTTACATTATACCTGTTCCCGCGTCCTTCGTCTGTCGTTTTTGTACGGAGTTCTAAAAGAATTCGTAGGTTTTGCTCTTGAACTTTTTCTGAAAACTGCTATCATTTTCAATGTATGTTACGGGTATTGTGTCCGATATCTGTTCGAGCGCATACATGAGGGCGTTTGAATTGACGCAAGCTAGGCATGAAACCCTTGATGGCCGGTCTTGTTTGTGTAATTTTTCACAATATCCCGGTAATGATCAACGACCAAGAATGGAAGGGAGCCCAACATGAGCAGCATTCCGAAGATCGTCATTCTCGGCGCCGGGTACGGGGGCGTCATGACGGCGCTTCGTCTGCAGAAGCAACTCAATTACAACGAAGCGGACGTGACGCTCGTCAACAAGCATGACTACCATTATATTACCACCCACCTGCACATGCCGGCCGCAGGAACGGACAGTCCGGAGAATGCACGCGTCAGCATTTCGAAACTGATCGACGAGTTCAAGATCGATTTCGTGAAGTCGACGGTCGTGCAGATCCGGCCGCAGGACCGCAAGGTCATTCTGGAGGACGGCACGCTGTCTTACGACTACCTCGTGATCGGCGTCGGCGGGGAGCCGGAGACGTTCGGCATTCCGGGCCTGAAGGAGTACGCGCTGAACATCCGGAGCATCAACTCCGTCCGTCTGATCCGCGAACATATTGAGTATCAGTTCGCGAAGTACAAACGCGAGCCGCATCGCACCGACTATCTGACGTTCATCGTCGGCGGCGCGGGCTTCACCGGCATCGAGTTCGTCGGCGAGCTGGCCGACCGCATCCCGCAGCTCTGCCGTGAATTCGACGTTGATCCGCAGCTCGTGAAGCTGATCAACATCGAAGCGGCGCCGACCGCGCTGCCGGGCTTCGATCCGGAGCTCGTCGAATATGCGATGGACGTGCTGCGCAAGAAAGGCGTCACGTTCCGCATCGGCACGCCGATCAAGGAGTGCAAGCCGGACGGCGTCATCGTCGGCGAAGGCGAGGAGATCAAGGCGCAGACGGTCATCTGGACCGGCGGCATCCGCGGCAACCGGCTGATCGAGGAAGCCGGCTTCGAGACGATGCGCGGCCGCGTGAAGGTCGACGAATATCTGCGTGCGCCGGGGCATGACAATGTTTACGTCGTCGGCGACAACTCGCTGGTGTTCAACGAGGAAGGCCGCCCGTACCCGCCGACGGCGCAGATCGCCATGCAGCAAGGCGTGGCCGTGGCGCACAACCTGGTCGCCTCCATCCGCAACCAGGCGCTGAAGAAGTTCGAGTACAAACACAAGGGCACGGTCGCTTCGCTGGGCAAAGGTGAAGCCATCGGCATCGCCTTCGGCAAGAAGTACAAAGGCTGGACGGCAGCCCAGCTCAAGAAGCTCATCGACCTGCGCTATCTGTTCATCATCGGCGGCATTCCGCTCGTGTTGCGCAAAGGGAAATTCTTCTGATGCGGCACTGCAGCGTACAAGTGCGGGGACTGCTGACCCGGGACGAGCTCGACCGCTACAACGCGCTCATGGAAGTCGGCTCTTACCTGGAATCGCAGGGACGATACGACCTGGCTTATACGGTGCAACGAGAAGTGGATTTGCTGATTCAGCCCGCGATCGAGCGGTTGAAGGCGAAAAGCCGCGAGCGCGACCGGATGACGGCAGAATATCTGGCGGCGAAAAAAGCCGAAGCGGAAGGCGCGGCAGCCAACGGGACGGCGGACGCCGGAACGGAAGAAGACGACGAGTGATGCTATCGGAATGCTGCGCCATCGGGAACGAAACAAGGCCGGTCAGGATGCGAATCCTGTCCGGCCTTTTGCTGCGTCCATTTACACGTTCAACAGTTCGCCAAGCTTGTCCGACGTCAACAGATTGCCGACGTAGAAGTCGCCGAATTCGCCGAACCGCGCGCTTACCTCGTCGAAACGCATTTCGTAGACCAGCTTCTTGAACTGGATCGGGTCGTCGGCGAACAGCGTGACGCCCCACTCCCACAAGTCGAAGCCGACCGAACCGGTGATGATCTGCCGGACCTTGCCGGCGTATTTGCGGCCGGTCATGCCATGGGAGCGCATCATTTCGCGCCGCTCGTCGATCGGGAGCATGTACCAGTTGTCGCTGCCCTGCCGGCGTTTGTTCATCGGGTAGAAGCAGATGTGCCGGGTTTTCGGCAGAATCGGTTTGAGCCGGGCGACGATCTCCGGGTTCTGCATCGGATCGGATCCCGGCTGCGCCATATAGTTGCTCAGCTCGACGACGCTGACATAGGAGTACGCGGGAAGCGTATAGTCGGCAAATGCCGATTTGTTGAACGCCGTCTCCACTTCCTGCAGTTCGTCCAGCGTCTCGCGCAGATGCATGAACAGAATGTCGGCTTTCTGGCCGACGATCGCGTAGACGGCCGTGCTGCCGGTTTTCGCGGCTTCGACCGATGCCCATTCTTCCATCATGCGGCGCAGTTCGCCTGCTGCCTGTTCCCGCTCGGCCGCGTCGGCCTGCTTCCATGCCGACCAGTCGATGGTGCGGAAATCGTGCAGCGCGAACCAGCCTTCAAGCGTTTGAGCCGCTTCGCTCATGGAAACCCTCCTTCAGGTTCTGTCGTTCGTGGAACCTGCACTTGTCGCCCTCATTGTACCCGAACGGCGGGACGCGGGGCAAATGACGGTCTTGTGACAAAGCCGCTCCGAAATTGACTCGTGCGGGCACTTCCACTAAACTACTCTAGAGAAACGGAATGCGCCAAGGAAGGAGCTTGCTTCCGACATGCTGCAAATGATCGTGCTGTTGCTTCTGTTCTTCGTGATGATCTTCGGCATCGGCTTCATTCTGAACATGCTGATCAAGACGACCTGGTTTCCGATCTGGCTGTTCCTGATCGTCGGCGTGCCGCTGGGCATGTACTTCACCTGGGATGAGTCGAAGTCGTTCACGGCCAATCTGACCGGGTATTCCTACGTTGACATCTCGGTGGCGCTCGCGGGTCTCGCCGGCGCGTATGTCAGCGGCTGGACGATCCGCAAGCTGCGCCAGGGCGGATACAAAATGTTCTAATCGGCACCGGAGACGGCAGAGCCATACTAAGACGGAATACCGATTCCGTCGAGGTGAGGGCGATGCCGTTTATTCATGTGAACGGGACGGACATCCATTGTCACGCGCTTGGCCGGGGGCCGGCCGTCGTCATGGTGCACCCGCCGTTTATCGCGAGTTCCATTTTCAATTATCTGAAGCATGATCTGTCCCGGGATCACCGCGTCGTCGTGTTCGACATCCGCGGGCATGGGCACAGCCCGGCGGGCGATGCTTCGCTCACGATCCCGCTCATCGCGGAGGACATCCGCCAGCTGCTGGACCGGCTGGACATCGAGTCCGCCTATGTCTGCGGCTATTCCTGCGGCGCGATGCCGGTGCTCGAAGCGCTGCTGAGCGCGCCCGGCCGGTTCCGGGGCGCCGTGCTGCTGTCCGGCATGAGCGAGCTGACCGACAGCCGCAGCCGGATGCAGATGCGGGCCGGCGCCATGCTTCGCGGCCTGACCCCGGAGGCGGTCGTCGTGCCGGTCGCGCTCGGCAACGCGGACAGCCGGACGACATTCGGCGTGCTCCATGCGGAGGGCAAGATCGGCGATGCGCGCCGCTGCCGGGAATATGCGGATAGCTGCCTGCGTTACAGCTGCACCGGGCGGCTGAACCGCATCGATCATCCCGTGCTGCTGCTCAGCGGCGCGGAGGACGGGGCGGGCAGCGCCTATGCACGCGCCTTGCGCGAGCGGCTGCGGGAGTCGGAGTGGTACAGGATCCGGAAAGCGGGCCATCACCTGCCGACGAAGGCGCCGGATCAGACGAGCGATGTCATCCGCGCCTGGATCGCGAAGCTGGAAGGCCGGGACGCGGCGCCCGAGTTCGCCGGGCTGGAAGGTCTGGCGGAGGTGCTCATGGCGGACGAGGCGGATGCTGCGGCGCAGGAAGCGGAGCGGAGCTGACCGAGGGTCGGCGGCCGCTCTTTTTGTGCGTAAATGGGGTGAATGGCGTAAGCTGGTGCAGAAATGCACTATATTTTTTAAAAATAATCCGGGATGGCCCCATCTGGTGCATATGTGCACCATATACGGCGAAATCCCAACGAAAACGGTCTGATCTGGTGCAGAAATGCACCAGAATGGCCCAATGGCCTTCGAGACCGATCCATCTGGTGCATTTTTGCACTACATCCCGCATCCCGCGGCCGTCCGAACGAGACCGCTGCCGACTTAAATCTGCGATCAGTGTCGTTTTGTGCTAGAATAGGATCACGAGATTTCCCACGACGGATGGAGCTGGATGACAGCATGCGGATCGAACACGGGCATCAATTCACCGAGCATCATCGTTATATCGTCTATCGCGATTTCTCGATGAGCCCGCTGGACATGAAGACGCTCAGCCTGATCTATCAGCCGATGATCGGCGCGCCGGCCGTCTCGCTGTATCTCTTGCTCTATCACCAGATCGACGAGACGCGGACCGGTTACTCGCGGCCCGATGTGCAGCGCAGGCTGCTGCTCGGCCTCGGCGTCGGCCTCGGCGAGACCGGCCGGCGTCATCTGATCGACCAGACCTCCCGTCTCGAAGCCGTCGGGCTGCTGCAGACGCACCGGATCGCGCTGCCGGGCGGGGACGACATCCTGTACGAATATACGCTGGTCAGGCCGCTCGAGCCGGCCGAATTTTTCACGAACCCGCATTTCACGTTGCTGCTGCGGGACAAGATCGGCAAATACGCCGTCATCGCGCTGCGCGAGCAGTTCGAGTCGCCGGCTCCGGAAGAGCTGGATCAAGCCGGGGCGGCGCGGGAAGATCTCTCGGTTCCGTTCTTCGAAATCTTCCGCGTGCAGCCGCACAGCGCGGACGCCGAGCTGGAGCAGGCGCTGGCGGAGATTGCGACCACCCGCGAACCGGCGCCGGTCCAGCCGCCCGAGCCGTCCGCGGGCATCGCTTACGGCGAGCTGATTTCCGGGTTCCCTCAAAGCTCCGCCAACCGGCCGTTCGTCGAACGGCTCCGGACGGACAAGAACGGCATGGCGGTCGTGAACTACGTCGCCTACAAATATGAACTCGACGTCGTGGACATGCGGCGGCTGCTCGACGAGCCCGGCGTCTTCTCGCCGGACGGCGCGCTCCTGTTCGACGAGCTGCAGCAGCGGGCCAGCATGTTCTACCGGCAGAACCGCAAGCTGGAAGAAGAGCGGAACCGGATCGCGGGGCGGAGCGTATCCAGCGCCGGCGTTCCGGAAGACGCGGCCCCGGACGAACCGCCGGAAGAAGTGCCGGTGTCGGAAGACGATTATTTGCCGATTCCCGAATCGATGGCGGGACGATGCGACATCGCGCAGTACAACTTCCTGATGCGGAACGAGCCGCACACCCGCTTCCTGAAGCGGTTCTTCCCGGGAGCCGTGCCCGCCTGGCTGGACCGGGCCTTCGAACGCATCGACCTTCATTACAAAATGCCGCGCGAAGTGATCAACGTGCTCATCCACTACATACTCGGCATGAGCGGAACGCAGCGGCTGTCGGGCGACTTCATCGACAAGGTAGCCTCGAACATGCTCGCCAGAGGGGTCGATACATACGAGAAGGCGATCCGGTACGTGCGCGAGCAGGAGAAGCTCGAGCAGCGGATGAAAGAAGCGGAGCGCCGTCCGCAAGGCGCGCAGGGTGCGCAGGGTGGGGCGCAAGGCCGCGCCTGGCGCGGCGGCCGGAGCGGCGGAACGCGCAAGCCGGCGATTCCGATCGTCGAGCAGCGGACGGGCGGCCGGCAGCTGACGCCGGAGGAGATGGCGGAGGCGCTCCGTCTGGCAAGCGAGCTGGAACGCGAGTCGTAACAAGGGAGGGGGCAGACCGATGGAATCGCTGGGGGAACTCATCAAGCGGTGGCCGCTCGGCGCAGGGATGCAGGCCGAAGCGGAGCGGCATTTGGACGCGCTGCTGGAGGAACCGGCCGTCCGCGAGCTGCGGGCGCGCCATCCGGAACTGACGCGGCGCGACCTGCGCCTCAATCTGAACCGGATTTATCAATATGTGAAAGAGCAGCGCCATTGCGCCGCGTGTCCCGGACTCGACCGGTGCCCGAACGACATCGAAGGGTACTACACGGTGCTGGAGTGCGAGACGCAGAGCGACAAGGCGCAGCTGTACGACCGGAAAGCCCCCTGCAGCCTGCTCAAGGCGCGTCAGGCCGAACAGCAGCTGCGCAGCCGGGTGAGGAGCTTCTACATCGACGAATCGGCGCTCGGCGGTTCGTTCTCGCCGACCGAGATGGTCACCCTCGAGCCCGAGCGTTCGGCTGCCGTCAACCATCTGTTCAAATACATCAAGACGACGCGGGAGAACGGCCTGCAGAAGCGCGGGCTGTATCTCGTCGGCCCGTTCGGCACGGGCAAGACGTATCTCATGTGCTACATGCTGCACGAGCTGGCGAAGAGCGGGCTGTCCGGCGTCATCGTCTACGTGCCGGAGTTCGTCGAGGACGTGAAATCGATGCTGGACGAACCGGCCCGGCTGCGCGAGACGATCGAACTGATGAAGCAGACCGATCTGCTCGTTTTTGACGACATCGGCGCCGAGAATCTCAGCCCCTGGGTGCGCGACCATGTGATGGGCACGATTCTGAATTACCGCATGAACCGGAAGCCGACGTTTTACACGTCCAATCATGACCTGGACGCGCTGGAGCGGCATTTCAGCTTCACGAACAAGGACGGCGAGGAAGCGCACAAGGGACAGCGGCTGATGGACCGGATCCGCCCGTTCGTCGACCGGCTCTGGATCGGCGGCGGGAACAAGCGCGGCCTCACGTGACCGCCATCTTAAGAATGTACGCTTGTTCCGGCTTCTCCGGAGATGGTAAGATGCGGGAAGATGACAAAAAAGGATGCGTGCGGATCCGCACCGTGTCCGGAGAGGAAGGAACTGGTCACCATGCGCAAACATCGTGTCGTTGCGGCCGGCTGCGGGGGCATGTCCCGGCTGTGGCTGGATTACGCGCAATCCCGTGAGAATGTCGAGATCGCCGCGCTCGTCGACCTGTACGAAGAGACGGCGCGCCGGAGGGCCGCCGAGCTCGGACTGGACGTCCCGATCTTCACCGATCTTGCGGAAGCGCTGTCGAAGGTGGAGGCGGACCTCGTGTTCGACGTGACGATACCGGCCAGCCACAAGACGATCGTGACGACGGCGCTCACCGCCGGCTGCCACGTGTTCGGCGAGAAGCCGATGGCCGAGTCGCTGGAGGATGCCAAGGAGATCGTGCGCGTCGCGGGACAGACGGGAAAGCGGTACGCGGTCATGCAGAACCGCCGGTACAACCGGCAGATCCGCGCGCTGCGGGATCTGATCGCTGGCGGGACGATCGGCAAGGTCGGATCGATTCACGCCGATTTCTTTCTCGGGCCGCATTTCGGCGGCTTCCGCGACGCGATGGAGAGCCCGCTCATCGTCGACATGGCGATCCACACGTTCGATCAGGCCCGCTTCATCAGCGGGGCGGATCCGGTCTCGGTGTATTGCCACGAGTACAATCCGCCGGGTTCGTGGTATCAGGGCAACGCTTCGGCGGTATGCATTTTCGAGATGAGCGACGGTTCGGTGTTCACGTACCGCGGGTCGTGGTGCGCGGAAGGGTTCCCGACGTCCTGGGAAGCGGACTGGCGCATCATCGGCAGCCGCGGCACGGCGCGCTGGGACGGCAGCTCGATGCCGGAGGCGGAGGTCGTGGACGAGTCGGCGGAACCCGGCTTCATCCGGACCGTCCGCCGGGTGGAAGCGAAGGCCGCCTGGAACGGGCGGGAAGGCCATGACGGCTGCCTCGACGAGATGTTCGCCGCGCTGGAGGAGGGGCGTCCGGCGGAGACGGACTGCACCGACAACATCAAAAGCATGGCCATGGTGTTCGGCGCGCTCGAGAGCGCGAAGACCGGCCGCAAGGTGATGCTCGACCATCTGTGATCCGACAGCCAGGGTCCGCCCGCAGGTTTCACCGCCTGCCGGGCGGGCCGTTTGTTTTATCAGCGCAGTTTATAAGATCAATAAAAACTAACAAAAAATAGGTTGACGCCCCGGCTGGCGACCTGATATGATGCTTCTATAACCCGACTAAACATGTAGGAATAATCATTTAGTGACCGGTCAACCGGAGCAAATGAAGCCTCGTCCTCATCGCGCTGCGCCATCAGTCGGTACAGATTGAGAAGGGACGGCCGCCGGGCCGCCCGATTTTGGGGGAGTGTCGAGAATGAAATCAAAGATTTATCGGACGCTGATTTTGATTGCCATCATTGCCCTGTTGACCGCCTGCGGATCGGGCGGCGGCAACGGCTCGGGCAACGGACCGTCGACCGGTTCCGGGGGAGCGTCTTCCGATGCGAAACAAGAATCGCTGCCGCCGGTGGAACTGCTGAACGTTTCCTACGACCCGACCCGCGAGCTTTACGAAGCGTACAACGAGCTGTTCGCCGAGTACTGGCTGAACGAGAAGGGCCAGAAAGTGACGATCAAGCAGTCGCACGGCGGTTCCGGCAAGCAGGCCCGCTCCGTCATCGACGGGCTGGAAGCGGACGTCGTGACGCTGGCGCTCGGCTACGACATCGACGCCATCGCCGATGCGGGGCTGATCTCGCCGGACTGGCAGTCGCAGTTTGACCTGAACAGCTCGCCTTATACGTCGACGATCGTTTTCCTCGTCCGGGAAGGCAATCCGAAGGGGATCAAGGACTGGGACGACCTGATCAAGGAGGGCGTCGAAGTCATTACGCCGAACCCGAAGACGTCCGGCGGCGCGCGCTGGAACTACCTCGCCGCATGGGGCTACGCGCTGAAGAAAAGCGGCGGCGACGAAGCGTATGCGCAGGAGTTCGTGAAGGAACTGTTCAAGCACGTGCCGGTTCTCGACTCGGGCGCGCGCGGAGCGACGACGACGTTCGTGGAACGGAAGATCGGCGACGTGCTGCTCGCATGGGAGAACGAGGCGTTCCTGTCGCTCAACGAATTCGGCGAAGACCAGTTCGATATCGTCACGCCTTCGCTCAGCATTCTGGCCGAACCGCCGGTCGCCATCGTCGACAAGGTGGTTGACAAGCGGGGAACGCGGGAAGTCGCCGAAGCGTACCTGAACTATCTGTACACCGAGGAAGCGCAGAAAGTGATCGGCGAGAATTTCTACCGGCCGACGCTGCCATCCGTGGCCGAACAGTTCAAAGACGTGTTCGTCGACGTGGAGCTGCTGACGATCGACGACGATTTCGGCGGCTGGCGCGCGGCGCAGGAGAAGCATTTCGCCGACGGAGGCATTTTCGACCAAATCTATACGCCGGGTTCCTGATCACCGGATAAATTGAACAGCCGTGAATCGGACGGGAGCTGACTTCACATGAAAGGTTCCAGAAAGGCCAGCGTGCTGCCGGGATTCGGACTGTCGCTCGGATTTACCGTTCTGTATCTGAGTCTCATCGTAATCATTCCGCTGGCCAGCGTCCTGATCAAGACGGCCGGAATGAGCTTCTCGGAGTTCTGGGCGGCCGTGACGAACGCCCGCGTGCTCGCGGCGTACAAGTTGAGTTTTCTGACCGCGTTCTTCGCGGCCGCCGTCAATGCCGTGTTCGGCCTGCTCGTCGCCTGGGTGCTCGTGCGCTACCGGTTTCCGGGCAAGCGGCTCATCGACAGCATCGTCGACCTGCCGTTCGCCCTGCCGACCGCGGTTGCGGGCATCGCGTTGACGTCCATCTACGCGCCGACCGGTTGGGTCGGATCGCTGCTTGAACCGCTCGGACTGAAAATCGCTTATACCCCGATCGGCATCACGATCGCACTGGTGTTCATCGGCCTGCCGTTCGTCGTGCGGACGGTGCAGCCGGTTCTGCAAGATCTCGACAAAGACGTGGAAGAAGCGGCCGTCATGCTCGGCGCGTATCGCTGGCGGACGTTCCGCCGCGTCATTCTGCCGGAGTTGATCCCGCCGCTGCTTACCGGCTTCGCCCTGGCGTTCGCCCGGGGCATCGGCGAGTACGGTTCGGTCGTGTTCATCTCCGGCAACATGCCGATGCGGACGGAGATCGCGCCGCTGCTCATCATGACGAAGCTCGAGCAGTTCGACTACGCCGGCGCGACGGCCATCGCGCTCGTCATGCTGGTGATCTCGTTCTCCCTGCTGCTGCTCATCAACTACATGCAGTGGCGGTACAGCCGCCGCGTGCAGGCGGGATAAGGAGGGATCGCCATGGCTGGAGCCATTCACGCACATCTGTCAGACGCGGCGTCCGACCGGCCCGCCCACGCGACGGAATCGAGGGGCGTCCGGATCGCGCTGATTACGGCCGCGCTGCTGTTCCTGGCGCTGATCATTCTGCTGCCGCTCATTTCCGTCATCGTCGAGGCGCTGTCGCAGGGCTGGCGCGTCTATGTCGAATCGATCACCGAGAAAGATGCGCTCTCGGCGCTGAGACTCACGCTGATCACCGCGGCCATCGCCGTCCCGCTGAACACGGTGTTCGGCATCGCGGCCGCCTGGGCGATCGCGAAGTTCAAGTTCCGGGGCAAGAACGTGCTCATCACGCTGATCGATCTTCCGTTCGCCGTCTCCCCGGTCATTTCGGGCCTGATCTTCGTCCTGCTGTTCGGCGCGCAGGGGCTGCTCGGTCCGTGGCTGGCGGCGCATGACATCAAGATCATCTTCGCGCTGCCCGGCATCGTGCTCGCCACCATATTCGTCACCTTCCCGTTCGTGGCGCGGGAACTGATTCCGCTCATGCAGACGCAGGGCGTGCAGGAGGAAGAGGCGGCGGCGACGCTGGGGGCGAAGGGCTGGCAGATTTTCTGGCGCGTGACGCTGCCGAACATCAAATGGGGGTTGCTCTACGGCATCATCCTGTGCAACGCGCGGGCGATGGGCGAATTCGGCGCCGTCTCCGTCGTCTCGGGGCATATCCGCGGACAGACGAACACGCTGCCGCTGCACGTTGAGATCCTGTACAACGAGTACCAGTTCACCGCATCGTTCGCCGTCGCTTCGCTGCTGGTGCTGCTTGCGCTCGTGACGCTGGTCGTCAAGGCGATCGTCGAGTGGAAATCCGAACAGCGATCGGCCGGATCGGAAGGAGGAACCGGGTAACATGCGTATCGAAGTGCGGAATGTGACGAAGCGTTTCGGCAGCCTGAAGGCGGTCGACAATGTCAGCTTCACGATCGAAGAGGGCAAGCTGATCGGGCTGCTCGGCCCGAGCGGCGGCGGCAAGTCCACCCTGCTGCGGATGCTCGCGGGGCTGGAGACGCCGGACGAAGGCGATATCATCCTGGACGGCAAGCGCGTCAACGACGTGCCGCCGCAGAAGCGGGGCATCGGCTTCGTCTTCCAGAACTACGCGCTGTTCCGTCACATGACCGTGTTCGACAACATCGCGTTCGGACTGGAAGTGAAGAAGGCGAAGAAGAATGAAATCCGGGAGCGCGTGAACGAGCTGCTCAAGCTGGTGGGCCTTGAGGCGATCGGGAACCGTTATCCGCATCAGCTCTCGGGCGGCCAGCGGCAGCGCGTCGCGTTCGCCCGGGCGCTGGCGCCGCGGCCGAGCCTGCTCCTGCTCGACGAGCCGTTCGCCGCGATCGACGCGAAGGTGCGCAAGGAGCTCAGGACGTGGCTGAAAGAGATGATCGAGCAAATCGGCATCACATCGATCTTCGTGACGCACGACCAGGACGAGGCGGTCGAAGTGGCCGACGAGATGCTCATTTTCTCGAACGGCCGGCTGGAACAGCAGGGCTCGCCGCTTGAGATCTACCGCCATCCGCGGACGCCTTTCGTCGCATCGTTCATCGGCGAATCGCGGGTGCTCCAGCATCCCGAGCGGCTCATCGGATTCGAGGAAGCGGTCAGCCAGGGAGGCAAATCGGCCATCATCCGCCCGGAATTCGTGGAGGTCGGCTTGCAGCGGGAGCTTTCCTATCCGCTGTCCGCGCAGCGGGGGATCGTCCGGCAGTCATTCTTCCGCGGCGCGCATCTGGAACTGGAAGTGGATGTCGAAGGCAATCGGCTGATCGCGTACCGGTCGCTTGACCGGGAACCGCTCGAGCCGGGCGCCGAAGTGCTTGTCTTTATTCATCGGTTGTACGTGCTTGACGGATCGTCTGCGGTATTGGTCGAAAATCCGCTCAAGACGGATCCGATGCCGGTCCATATTTAGTCCATACTGGAATGGATGGAGGGTTCACAATGGCGAAACCGGTAGAGGTGGATGCCGTATGGCTGGAACGGATTGCCGAAGTGGTGAACGGCCTGGAATACGGCTCGGTGGTCATTACGGTTCATGACGGCCGGATCGTGCAAATCGATCGCACGGAACGCAAGCGGTTCGACGCAGCGGCCGCGGCGCGTAGGGCTCAGCCTGTTGCCGGCAGGCCATTGCCGAAGACCGGCGAAGCGAAACATTGAAAACGAACAGCCCCGCCGCCGTCCGGAATGGACGGAAGCGGGGCTTCGGTTTACGGCAGGTCAAATGCGCATGAGGCGGCATTGCGCCGCCGGCCGGGTTACGAGATCAGAAACTTGATGATGACGGCTGCGGCGAAAACAACCACCATAAAGGCGAACATACCGGCGAAACCGACCGCCACATCGTTGAAATCGTTGCGCGGCTCTTCATTGATATGTTGACGCGGATCCTGCACGTTCTCCATCAGTCTGTCCTCCTGTCGGGCCGGCGGTAAACCGCAGCTTGTGCCCCGTAAGTCTTCCATCGCTCCCCTAGTATACCCAACTTGCCGAATGCTTGTAAAGCGAACGAATGTGACAAAAATAAGGCGGCGTTTTGTCGGTACGGCATCGCTCCGCCGGGCGTTCCATGTGCTACAATACGTATAGCGACGAAGGGGGCGAAACCGCATGGCACAGAAGGAGTCGGCCGGCCGATCCGCGGCCGGGGAACTGAGGCGCGTTCCGGAGCCGATCCGCTCGAAGCTGGCGCTGCTTCCGGACAAGCCGGGCTGCTACCTGATGAAGAACGCCGACGGGCAGATCATCTACGTCGGCAAGGCGAAGGTGCTCAAGAACCGCGTCCGGTCCTATTTCACGGGCAGCCACAACATCAAGACGCAGCGGCTCGTGTCGGAGATCCGCGATTTTGAATACATCGTGACGTCCAACAACATGGAAGCGCTCATCCTCGAGTGCAACCTGATCAAACAGTATCATCCGCGCTACAACGTCTTGCTGAAGGACGACAAGACGTTTCCGTACATCAAGATTACGGGAGACGCGCATCCCCGCCTCGAGGTGACGCGGCGCGTCGTCAAAGACGGCGGAAAATATTTCGGCCCGTATCCGAACGCCTATGACGCGCGGGAGACGAAGCGGCTGCTGGACCGGCTGTATCCGCTGCGCAAATGCGCGACGATTCCCGACAAGGTGTGCCTGTATTACCATATCGGGCAATGTCTCGCGCCGTGCGAATTCCCGGTCGACCGGAGCCGGTACGAGGAGATGGTGCAGCAGATCACGCGTTTCCTGAACGGCGGCTACCAGGAAGTGAAGGCGCAGCTCCAGGAGAAAATGATGGCCGCGGCCGAGGCGCTCGAGTTCGAACGGGCGAAGGAGTACCGCGACCAGATCCAGAGCATCGAGACGGTGATGGAACGGCAGAAGATTCAGGTTGCCGATGCGGTCGACCGCGACATTTTCGGTTTTGCTGTGGACAAAGGGTGGATGTGCGTGCAGATTTTGTACATGCGCCAGGGCAAAATGATTGAACGCCGCGCCACCACGTTTCCGTTCTACGGCGAGCCGTATGATGATTTCATGACGTTCGTGGCCCAGTATTACAGCGAGAACCCGGCGCTGCCGAAGGAGATTCTGCTGCCGATGGCCGAAGATGCCGGCAGGACGGCGGACGGCGGGCAGCAAGGACAACCGGCCGGCGGCGGGCAAGACGGGGCTTCATCTGCGGGCGGGCAGGATGGTGCGGCGGCTGCCGGGCAGGAGGGGGCTGCGGCTGACGGCGGCGCTTCCGGCGGCGAGCGGCCGGATGAAGGCGAGGCCCGCGCCGGCGCCTCCCAGGGCGAAGAGGATATGCGCGAATCGCTGCAGCGCTGGCTGAAGATCAAAGTGTTCGTCCCCCGCCGGGGCAAGAAAAGGGACATCGTGAAGATGGCGATGCAGAACGCCCGGGTGACGCTGGACGAGAAGTTCCGGTTGATCGAGCGCGACGAAGCCCGCAGCGTGAAAGCGTGCGAAGGGCTGGCCCGGTGGCTCGGTCTGCCGCAGCTGCGCCGCATCGAGGCGTTCGACAACTCGAATATTCAGGGCACCGACGCCGTCTCGGCGATGGTCGTCTTCACGGACGGCAAGCCGGACAAGTCGGAATACCGGAAGTACAAGGTCAAGACGGTCGAAGGAGCCGACGACTACGCGACGATGCGCGAAGTGATCCGCCGGCGCTACGAACGGGTGCTGAAGGAGGGGCTTCCGCTGCCGGATCTGATCGTCGTCGACGGCGGGCGGGGGCAGATCAGCGCGGCGCTCGACGTGCTCGAGAACGAGCTGGGCCTGAACGTGCCGGTCTGCGGCCTCGTGAAGGATGAGAAGCACCGGACGGCGCAGCTGATGACCGGCGATCCTCCGGAGATCGTGCCGCTGCCGCGCGACAGCCAGGAGTTCTACCTGCTGCAGCGCATCCAGGACGAGGTGCACCGGTTCGCGATCTCGTTCCATCGCAACGTGCGCGCCAAATCGATGATCGCCTCGCAGCTCGACGCGATTCCCGGGATCGGCGAGAAGCGGCGCAAGGCGCTGCTCCGCCATTTCGGTTCGATCAAGAAGATCCGCGAAGCGTCGATCGAAGATTTCCGCCCGCTCGGCATCGGCGAGAAGCTCGCGGCGAAAATTTTGGAGGCGCTGCGGGAAGATGACGCGCGCCAGGCGGAGCCGGAGCCGGCGGAGTAGTGGAGCGGCCGGTGCTGCAGCGTGGATGGCACGCTACAGCGGGCTATGAGGCCAGGACGGATAGGCTGTAGCGTGGATAGCACGCTACAGCGGGCTATGAGGCCCGGCCGGATGGTCTGTAGCGTGGATAGCACGCTACAGCGGGCTATGAGGCCCGGCCGGATGGTCTGTAGCGTGGATAGCACGCTACAGTGGGCTGTGAGGCCCGGCCGGATGGTCTGTAGCGTGGATAGCACGCTACAGCGGGCTGTGAGGCCCGGCCGGATGGGCTGCAGCGTGGATAGCACGCTACAGCGGGCTGCAAGGCCTGGACGGATGGCCGTAGCGTGGATAGCACGCTGCAGCAGGCTGCGGAGCCAGGACGGATGGGCTGTAGCGTGGATAGCACGCTGCAGCAGGTGCGAGGCCCGGCCGGATAGAACGTTGAAAGCCGCGTGCGGCAACCGCACGCGGCTTTCGTGATTATGCCGGATCCGGATCCCCCGCGGCCGAAGCGGGCGCTGCCGGCACCGGAGCCTCGGGCGCCGGCGCGGACGGCTTCGGCGGCCGACGCCGGTCCCACCAATGGATGAGCCAGGCGATGCCGACAGGATGCACGATGTAGAAAATGCCGGCCGCAATCGCATTGGCCCCACCGAGCAACATGAGCGAGGTCGCCATCAGGACGAGGTCGAAGACGGCATGCGCGAACAGCGCGGCCGCGAAGCCGAACCGGACGAACAGCCAGCAGAACAGCAGGCCGAGAATCGTCAGCTCGATCAGCCGCGTGCTCCACGGGTAGAGCGGGTACGCGACATGGCCGAGCGCCCAGATGACGGTCGGAATGACGCATGCCGCCGCCGTATTCCGGAACCATCGCTTGAACAGGCCGACGCCGAACAACCGGTACATCGCTTCCTCGGAGATGGCCGCGCACCAGGCGAGCAGCGGGAACAGCCAGGCCCAGCGGAAGTTGAGCGTCGACTGGGTGACGTCGGCGGAAGACCAGATGCCGAATCCATTCTCCATCACGAGGAAAATGACCGCCTGAAGCCCGAGCAGCGCGAATGCGGCGCAGTACCCGATCTTCATCGCCTGCCAGACATCGGCGCCGAAGCCCGGCTCCCCGCGCCTTCTCCACAGGTTGTACCCCATCGACCGCCACAACCCGTCGCCGCCGACGAAGGCGAACCAGACCGACACGGCGACGCCGAGCGTGTACAGCACCTGGAGGACGGTCATGAATACCGTGAACGGACCGGCCTGTGCCGATTCGCCGACGCTCGCCCGGATGCCGTCAAACATGTTGATGTTGTTGATCTGGTAGAACACCAGGAAGATGCCGCTTAGCAGCAAACCGCGCGCAAACGATGTCTGCCTGCGCAGCAGCGCGGCGTAGATGATCGCGATGACGAACAGCACGAACGAGAGGCCCATGTAGCCGGCGAATGTCAGGATCGAGGCGATCTGATCCTGCCGCTCGACATAATCGGCATAATCGTCCGGCACTTCGAACGCCGGCTTGAACGAGGTGACGCGGACGGTTCCGTCCTCCGCCTGCCTGACATTGATGCGGAGCGTCAGCTTCGCATCGCCGATCTGATCCGCGGCGTCGAACACGATCGTGCCGTCTTCCGGCAGGCCGCGCAAATGGAGCGCCTGCTCCGGGTAGCCGCGCTCGATCGCGAAGGCGCGCGCCGCCAGCGACGCCGCGCCGAACTCCAGCTTGCGGCCGCCTTTGCCCGGCAGTTCGTTCCAGGCGACGACTTCACCCGTATCCATGTGGACGTGCACGAACAGGACTTCGCCGCGCTTGCCGTGCATTTCCACCTGCCAGGTTTCCACCGGATATTGCCGTCCGTAGCGCTCTTCATAATCTTCGCCGAGATCTTCCCTGGACAAATAGCCGTACAGCCGTTCCTGAATTTGATGCACGGTGCCCGCCGGCTCGAACGCGCCGCCGAAGTGCTCTTCCGCGAACCGGACGGCCGCAGCTTCGGCCTCCGCCTTCGCGATATGCCGAGTGGCATCGGGATCGCGGATGATGCGGCTCACTTCCGGGGCGATCTGGAAAATGAGAAACAGCAGCAGCCCCGCGGCCCCGGCCCCGAGAAGCAGGCGCCAATTCGGCTGCGTAATCCCTCGCTGCATGCCAACACCTCGTTTGATGTGAACGTGACTGAAAAATCTAATCGTAGCGTAACATATCGCGTGAAAATCTTCCAATTGCGCGACAAATCGACATTTGGTAAACTCCGGCCGGCGGGCTATAATCGTAACAATCGGCCGGCCCGCACATCCAAAGCCGGCCCGTTTCGGGAGTGAACACATCCTAATGAAATTCAAGTTCACCGCCGCACTCTGGTCTCCGCCCCGCGTGCTCGCGATCGGATTCGCCTTGATCATTCTGCTCGGCGCCAGTCTGCTGTCACTGCCGTCCGTCTCGGCGGACGGCCAGCCGATGCGGTTCATCGACGCGCTGTTCACCGCAACTTCCGCGGTCTGCGTAACCGGACTGGTCGTGGCCGATACGGGCACCTTCTTCAACGCCGGCGGCCAGCTCATCATCCTGGCGCTGATCCAGGTCGGCGGGCTCGGCTTCATGACGATGGCGACGCTGTTCGCGCTCGTCTTCAAACGGCGCATCACGCTGCGCGAGCGGCTCATCCTGCAGGAAGCGATGAACCAGACGAGCATGGAAGGCATCGTCCGGCTCATCCGGCGCGTCATCATCTATTCCCTGTCGATTGAGGCGGCGGGAACGGCCGTGCTGACGGCGCGGTTCGCCGCCGAGATGCCGCTTGGACGGGCCGCTTTCATGGGGCTGTTCCACGCCGTATCCCTGTTCAACAGCGCCGGATTTGACCTGTTCGGCAATTACCGGAGCTATACGCCGTACGTCTCGGACCCCGTCGTCAACATCACGGCCATCCTGCTGGTCGCGCTCGGCGGGCTCGGTTTCATCGTCATCTCGGATCTGCTCGAATTCCGGAAGCGCCGGCGGCTGTCGCTGCACTCCAAGGTCGTGCTTGCGACGAGCGGCGCGCTGTTCGGCATCGGCGCGGTCGTCATTTTCATCTTCGAATTCACGAACGCGCTCGCGCCGCTCGGGTGGGACGGCAAGATCTGGGCGTCGCTGTTCCAGTCGGCCGCGCCGCGCTCGATCGGCGTGAATACGCTCGATATCGGCTCGCTCCGGCAGGCGACGCAATTTTTCCTCATTCTGCTCATGTTCATCGGCGCCGCGCCGGGATCGACGGGCGGCGGCATCAAAGTGACGACGTTCACGACGCTGGTCGGCGCCGTCATCGCGATGATGCGGGGCAAGGACGAAGTCGTCCTGTTCCGTTACCGGCTCGCGCGCGAGCGGATCTTCAAGGCGCTGACGATCACGATGATTTCGCTGGCGGTCGTCGTCGCCGTCACGATGGTGCTCTGCACGACCGAAGACCGGGCGTTCCTACGCATCCTGTTCGAGACGGTGTCCGCCTTCGGCACATGCGGACTCTCGACCGGCATTACACCGCAGCTCACCGATTTCGGCAAACTGCTGCTCAGCCTGACGATGTTCGCCGGCCGGATCGGCCCGCTCACCTTCGCTTACGCGCTCCGGCCGAAGGATGAGAAGGAGTTGTTCCGCTATCCCGAGGGAAGAATTATTATCGGTTGACCCGGTTGAAATAAGACGCGATCTCGTCGATCCACAGCCGGATCGACGGGCTCATGGCGACGGGATCGGGATGGATGAGCGAAGTCGTCCGCTTCGTCTCCTCCAGCTCGGGCACCGGCAACGCGATCAGATCGTTGTCCTTGAGCAGCTGATCGCGGAGATACGACCGGGGAAGCAGAGCCCCGGCGCGGCACGGATGCATGAGGCGGAGAATCGCTTCGAACGAATCGATCTCCATCCGGACGTCGGGCCGCAGTCCGTATTTCTCGAACAGAAGGTCGATCATCGTCCGATACCACGTGCCTTTGGCGAACAGAATCATCGGCATGCCGTCCAGATCGGCGATGCGAAGCCCGGCGCCCGGAGCGGCGCCTTCGACGTACAGGCCGCGCGGCAGCACCAGCTCCAGATGGTCGTCGAACAGCGGCACGCAGCGGACCTGTGCGTCCTCTTCGATCATCGAAGCGACGAGGCCGAAGTCCGCCTTGCGCTCGCGGACGAGCGAGACGATTTCGTGCGTCTTGCCCGTCACCGCCTTGATGTCCGCCTCCGGATGCGCGCCGGTCATCATCCGGATCAGCTCCGGCAGCGTCGTCTGCAGCGTCGTCAGGCTGGCGCCGATGAGCACGGTCGTTCTGCCGCCTTCGCGCTGGCCGCTGATCGTCTGCAGATAGCGGAAATGGCGCTGCCGCACTTCGACCGCGTATTCGTAGGTCGTCTGCCCGATGCGCGTCAGCTCGAGCCGCTTGCCCGCCCGGCGGAAAAGCTGCACGCCCAGTTCCGCTTCGAGCTTTGCGATCTTGCGCGAGAGGGCGGGCTGCGACAGATTGAGCGCGGATGAGGCTTTGTTCAGGCTGGAATGTTCGACGACGGCCGCGAAGACCAGCAGCTCGTCGAGCATGGCCGGCACCTCCTTTTCTCATTAATAAAATGAAGCGGCGGGGGATGAAGCGCGGTGCGGCAACCCCATGAATCTCGTTATGCATATTGGTTATTATACCTTATAAATAAACGGCAATTCCATTATAAGCAGAATACGAGTAGGATAGATTGTGGCGAAACGGTGACGGTGACGCACGGAGGCGTGAAAGACGCGTGCAACCGGCATGCATGCGGATGCATGTGCCTTCATGCGCCGTCCGTTGACGCTCCCCGGCACCGGGGGTACAATGGGTATGGTTTGGGAAGCATGTCCAGTCCGGAAAGGAGAACGCTTACGTCATGAGAACCAACTCGTTCTACACGCGCAGGCTGCATTCGCTGTTGGGGGTGATTCCGCTCTGCCTGTTCTTCGTCACCCACATGCTGACGAACTTCCAGGCTGCCGAGGGCGGTCCCGAGCGTTTCCGCAGCGCGGTGGAATTCATCAACAATTTGCCGATACTGCCCGTGCTGGAGTTCGTCCTGATCTGGGCGCCGCTCGTATTCCACGGCGTGTACGGCCTGTACGTCGCGTACCAGTCGAATCTGAATACGGGGCGGTACGGCTACGGCCGCAACTGGGCGTTCGCCCTGCAGCGGATCACCGGCGTGATTACCCTGATCTTCGTTGCATGGCACGTCTATGAGACGCGGATTCAGGTGATGCTCGGCAACATCGGGCACGACGATTTCGGACAAGTCATGCACGACATTGCGACGAACGGTCTGTCGTTCACCTTCTACACGATCGGGGTGCTGGCCGCGGCGTTCCACTTCGCCAACGGGCTGTGGGCATTCTTCGTCAGCTGGGGGATTACGGTCGGTCCGCGCGCGCAGCGCATCTCGTCTTACTTCTGGATGGGCGTATTCGTCATCGTGGCCGGCATGTTCCTCGCCGCGCTGATTTCTTTCCGTTCGGAAGCATTTGCAGAAACTGCATCTGTCCTCACGCAGACCGCTATCGGATAACGACAGACAAGGAGCGATCGAATTATGGCCAAGAATAAAATCATCGTCGTCGGCGGCGGGCTCGCCGGTCTGATGGCGACCATCAAGGCGGCCGAAGCGGGCGTGCACGTCGACCTCTTCTCGCTTGTACCGGTCAAACGTTCCCACTCCGTGTGCGCGCAGGGCGGCATCAACGGTGCGGTCAACACGAAGGGCGAAGGCGACTCGCCCTGGGAACACTTCGACGATACGATCTACGGCGGCGACTTCCTGGCGAACCAGCCGCCGGTCAAGGCCATGTGCGAAGCGGCGCCGGGCATCATCCACCTGATGGACCGGATGGGCGTCATGTTCAACCGGACGCCGGAAGGGCTGCTGGACTTCCGCCGGTTCGGCGGCACGAAGCACCACCGGACGGCTTACGCGGGCGCGACGACCGGCCAGCAGCTGCTGTACGCGCTGGACGAACAGGTGCGCCGCTGGGAAGTGGCCGGCCTCGTGACGAAGCACGAGCACTGGGAGTTCCTCGGCGCGGTGCTGGATGACGAGAATATCTGCCGCGGCATCGCGGCGCAGGATCTGCGCTCGATGGAGATCCACATTTTCCGTTCGGACGCCGTCATCCTGGCGACGGGCGGCCCGGGGATCATCTTCGGCAAGTCGACGAACTCGGTCATCAACACCGGCACGGCGGCGAGCGCCGTCTATCAGCAAGGCGTCTACTACGCGAACGGCGAGTTCATCCAGATCCACCCGACGGCGATCCCGGGCGACGACAAGCTGCGGCTGATGTCCGAGTCGGCGCGCGGCGAAGGCGGACGGATCTGGACGTACAAGGACGGCAAGCCGTGGTATTTCCTCGAGGAGAAATATCCGGCTTACGGCAACCTCGTGCCGCGGGACATCGCGACGCGCGAAATTTTCCATGTGTGCGTCGACCTGAAGCTCGGCATCAACGGCGAGAACATGGTGTACCTCGACTTGTCGCACAAGGATCCGAAGGAGCTTGACGTCAAGCTCGGCGGCATCATCGAGATCTACGAGAAGTTCATGGGCGACGACCCGCGCAAGATTCCGATGAAGATTTTCCCGGCCGTCCACTACTCGATGGGCGGGCTGTGGATCGACTACAACCACATGACGAACATCCCGGGCCTGTTCGCGGCCGGTGAATGCGACTATCAATACCACGGTGCGAACCGGCTCGGCGCGAACTCGCTGCTGTCGGCGATCTTCGGCGGCATGGTGGCCGGACCGAAAGCGGTCGAGTACATCCGCGGGCTGGAGAAGACGGCGGAGGATCTCCCGTCGAGCCTCTTCGACCGCGAGCTGAAGAAGCATCAGGACAAGTACGAGTCGATCCTGAAACTGGACGGCTCCGAGAACGCCTACCAGCTGCACAAGGAACTCGGCGAGTGGATGACGAACAACATGACGGTCGTCCGCTACAACGACAAGCTGCGCGAGACGATAGGCAAGATCAAGGAACTGAAGGAGCGCTACAAGCGCATCAACATCAACGACACGTCGCGCTGGAACAACGCCGGCGTCGCCTTCACCCGCCAGCTGTGGAACATGTTCGAGCTGGCCGAGGCGATGACGGTCGGCGCGCTGCTCCGCGACGAAAGCCGCGGCGCGCACTACAAGCCGGAGTTCCCCGAACGGGATGACGAGAAGTTCATGAAGACGACCAAGGCGAAATGGACGCCGGACGGTCCGGAAATCACCTACGAGGACGTCGACGCGTCGCTCATTCCGCCTCGGAAACGCGACTACACCACCGACAAGAAGAAGGGGGCGTGACGGACGATGGCGGAAACGATGACGGCACAGAAGACGGTCAGATTCATCATCACGCGGCAGGACAGCCCGGATTCGAAGCCGTACACGGAGACGTTCGACATTCCGTACCGGCCGAACATGAACGTGATCAGCGCGCTGATGGAAATCCAGCGCAATCCGGTCAACGCCGAAGGCAAGAAGACGACGCCGGTTGTCTGGGAGTCGAACTGCCTGGAGGAAGTGTGCGGCGCCTGCTCGATGGTGATCAACGGCAAGCCGCGTCAGGCGTGCACCGCGCTGGTCGACAAGCTGGAGCAGCCGATCCGGCTGGAGCCGATGCGCACTTTCCCGGTCGTGCGCGACCTTGTCATCAACCGCGAGCGGATGTTCAACGCGCTGAAGCGCGTCAAGGCGTGGATCCCGATCGACGGCACGTACGACCTCGGTCCCGGCCCGCGCATGGCGGAATCGAAGCGCCAATGGGCCTACGAGCTGTCGCGATGCATGACGTGCGGCGTCTGCCTCGAGGCGTGCCCGAACGTCAACGAACGTTCGAGCTTCATCGGTCCGGCGCCGATCTCGCAAGTGCGCCTGTTCAACGCCCATCCGACGGGCGAGATGAACAAGGAAGAGCGGCTGGAAGCGCTCATGGAAGACGGCGGCATCGAAGGCTGCGGCAACTCGCAGAACTGCGTCCGCGTCTGCCCGAAGGGCATTCCGCTCACGACGTCGATCGCGGCGGTCAACCGCGACGTGACGAAACATATGTTCAAGAAGTGGCTGAACGCTTGACCCAAGCGTCCGCATACAACGAAGAACGCCCGGAAATCTTCCGGGCGTTCTTCGTTGATCCGGTTACATCCACTCGTCGCTCCAACGCTGGATCGATTGGATGACCGGTTCCAGCGCCTTGCCTTTGGGCGTCAGCTCGTATTCAATCCGCACGGGCATCTCGGGATAGACATTGCGCTTCACAATGTCCTGCGCCTCGAGCTCCTTCATGCGATCCGTCAGCATTTTGTCGCTCATATCCGGTATGAGTTCCTTGATTTCCTTGAAACGTTTCGGTCCGCCGAGCAGCACGTAGATAATGAGGCTGGTCCATTTCTTGCCCAGAATCTCCGCCGCCGACTCGTATCTCGGACACATCCGTGAGTAATCCACCGGATTCACCCCGCTTTGCAATCTTTATTGTACCACGACAGATTGCAAAAAGTAAGGGAATCCGGCGCATACGCCGCGATCAGGAGAGCTTCGTGGCGCGGACCGCGAAGGGAAGGGGCGCCGTGTGGACGGCGGAGCCCGAGGCGGCAATTCCGCTCCAATGCGTGCAATATTCGCGCAGATCGCCGCGGTACACCAGCTCGAGCCGCGGCGACGATTCGAGATCGCACGGCTGCGTCAGCGCCGGCGGCTTGCGTGTAAGCGGCGCGCCCGCCGAGGCGAACAGATGCGCGACGAACTGCGAGCAGAAGAACTTGTCCGGCCTGCACCATTCGACACCGGCGGCGACCGCAAACAATCCGGCCAGGTTGTAGCCGTAGCGCGAAGATTCGCGGCGAAACCGGTCGAGCTCGGACAGCAGCTTGGCATAAGAGGTGCGGCCGAGCCGGCAGCGATAGATGGCGCAGGGCGTGTAGCGGCTGGCCTCGCGGATCAGGCTGCCCCACACCTGCTCGCGGACGAATCCTGCCCGCAGCGGATTGTTCGGATGCAGCCGTCCGAAGCTGTACACCTCGTCCAGATCCGGATCGAGCGCCAGCGATGCGTGATTGAGGGGTTTTCCGGTCCAGCATCGAATGGAGCGGGAAAAAAGGGTTCCGGTATCCGTAAGAATGACATATACATGGGGCATCTCTCATCACCGCGTCCGTTTTTTTCCATTTTAGACGGAACATGAACGGCGGAGGAACGGCCCCGGGTACGGATTCGGACTGGACCGCGGTACGGTCGCCAAACCGGACTTCGGTCGGATGGGCAGGGTCGGAAGCAAATCTTACTGTTTTGTTACAAAATTGAAATGATCCTGTCACGGACCTTTTACATTCGGGGGTTATGATAATGGCAAGACCCCCTTTTCAATATACCCTGATTGGGACCGGCCGAACGCGGCAGGTCTCCTTTTTTTGTGCTTGAACCTCCTCAAAGCGGCACGGCGATGCGTTCTTTGCGGCGGAAGAAGACCCATTCCTTGAAACCGATTTCCTTCAGCCGGGTGCGGACCCGATCCCAGTCTTCGGCGATCCGCCCGGGGCGATGCGAGTCGGAGCCGAACGTGACGTCGACGCCGAAATGGCAGGCGCGTTCGAGAATGTCGTCCGACGGATACCAGCCGCCGCACAGCTTCGTGCCGCCCGACGTGTTCACTTCGATGGCGACGCCGCATTTTGCGATCGTCTTCAGCGCGTCGTCGATCGCCTCGGCCGCCGGAATGTCGGAGAAATCCGGATAGTTGCCCTTCATCGCGTCGATGTGGCCGAGGATCTGGAACATGCCGGACTCCGCGGACAGAGCGATCATTTCGTAATAGTGGACCTTCTCCTCGATTTTCCGTTCCATGGACAGCCCTTTCCACCGGTTCTTGTTGAAAATGCTGACGCCGCGCGTTAAGTGGACGGAGCCGATGATGTAGTCGAACGGATAAGGCTCATAGGCTTTGCGGTAAATGTCCGCGTATTCGGGGAAGAAATCGGATTCGACGCCGAGCAGCACTTCGATCCTGCCCCGATATTTCTCCTTCAGGCGCAGCACTTCTTCGACGTATGCGGCAAACTCGCTGCGGGGCATCGCGACGCGGGGGTTCGGGTGATCTTCCGCATGGGCGAAGTACGGCGAATGGTCGGAAATGCCGATGGCGTCCATGCCGGCCTCGAGGGCCGCCCGGATGTAGTCTTCAATGTCGCCTTCCGCGTGGCCGCAGCGGCTGTGATGCGTGTGCAGGTCGAATCGCACGCTCATGTCTCCTCCTTCGCGAATCAGCGGCAATCATTCGCTGCTGATGAATTGGTCTTCCGGCATGCCCTTGAGGTCGCTCAGGAATTGCTTCATGGCCGAGCTCAAATATCGGCCCGCCTTGTACACGACGCCGACCGGATGGGTCGTCTCGAGCTCGCTGACCTTGATCAGGCGGAGCGTGCCGCGCCGCAGCTCTTCCGTGACGGACAACTTCGACACGATCGCCGCCCCCATGTTGATTTCAGCCATCCGCTTCACTTCCTCGCTGGAGGACAGCTCCATGACGATGCGCGGCTCGATATTGTACTTGCGGAACATCTGGTCGACGAACCGGCGGATGAGGGTGTCCGGCGTCAGCATGACGAACGGCACGTCCTTCAGCTTGTCCACGGTCGTGTACTTCACGTCCGCAAGGGGATGGCCCGGCGAGACGACGAGTTCGAAGGTGTCGTAATACAGCACCGAAGTCACCAGGTTCGGGTTCCGTTCGGCCAGATACGTGATGCCGATGTCGATGGTGCCGTTCTCGACGTTCGCCATCACTTGTGCAGACGGCATGGAGTAGATCGTGGTCTTGATGCGCGGGAACTGGTTCTGGAAATAGGACAGGACGCGGGGAAGAATCTGCATCGCGATGGACGAGGTGGTGCCGAGCACGATGTTGCCCTGCGGCGTCTCGCTGAGGTCGGCCAGCCGCTGCTTCAGCTCTTCGACGATCGCGAGTATCCGTTCGGCGTGCTCCAGGAACACCCGCCCCTGGTCGGTCAGCGTAACCGGCTGATTCCGGTCGATCAGGACGGTCTTGAATTCATCTTCCAGGCTCTTGATCTGGGCCGATACGGCCGGCTGCGTCAGATTGAGCAGTTCACCCGCCTTGCGGAAACTCATCGTCTTGGAGATCGTGAGCAGGGTCTCCAACTGGCTGATGTTCATGTGCAGTTCCCCCCTTCGCGCACAAAAATGTAACGATGCTCACCATTTTATTATAGGGGATCGTCTTTCCGGGGGCAATTTCTGCCGGACGGCAGATTTCGCGAACGAATCTGCGGGCGCGCGGCAGGATTGAAGGCCGCGGCGTCGAAGTACAGACGAAGTCAGCGGCCTCTCGCTTGCCTGCCGGCCGCGGAAAGGGGATTTCATGAACCAACGACAAGTCCGGGCCTGGGTGACCTATGACTGGGCCAATTCCGCTTTCGCCACCACCATGATGGCGGCTGTCATGCCGGTCTTCTACGAGAGCGTGGCCGGCGCCGGCCTGGCGGAAGGGGCGGCCGCTTCCTACTGGGGCTATACGCAGACGATCGCCATGCTGTGCGTCGCGCTGCTGTCGCCCGTCCTCGGCGCGATCGCGGACTTCCGCGGATCGAAAGTGCGGTTCCTGTCCGTCTTCACTTTCGTCGGCGCCTTGTCCTGCCTGGCGTCCTTCTTCATCGGGGAAGGCGACTGGCTGCTCGCGTCGCTGCTCGTCATTCTCGGCACGATCGGCTTCTCGGGCGGGAACACGTTCTATGACGCGCTGCTGCCCGATCTCGTCCCCGAGCGGGAGCGCGACGTCGTCAGCGCCCGGGGATACGCGTTCGGATATATGGGCGGCGGCTTGCTGCTGGCGCTCAACATCGCGATGATCGAAGGCTGGGAGACGTTCGGTTTTCCGGACAAGACGACGGCCACCCAGACCGTCTTCGTCACCGTCGGCGTCTGGTGGATCGTCTTCGCGCTGCCGCTGTTTCGATCGGTGAAGGACCGGCCGGCCAACCGCTCGGTGCCGCTCTTCGCCGTCATCCGCACCGGCTTCGCGCGCAATCTGGCGACGCTGCGCCGCATCCGGCAGTACCCGGAGCTGGCGAAATACATGCTGGCCTACTGGTTCTTCAACGACGGGATCAATACGATCATCGTCATGGCGACCATCTACGGGGCGACGATCGGCATTGAGCAGACCGATCTGATTCTGGCGCTTCTCATCACGCAATTTGTCGGTTATCCGGCCACGATTCTGTTCGGGCGTCTGGCCGTGCGGCTCGGTTCCAAGAAAGCGCTGTACCTGTCGCTCGTCATCTATGTGCTGATCGTGATGCTGGGCTTCTTCATGACGACGGGGTTCCATTTCTACGCGCTTGCGATCATGGTCGGACTCGTGCAGGGCGGCAGCCAGGCGGTCGCGCGCTCGATCTACGCGAATCTGACCCCGCCGCCCAGGAGAGCCGAATTCTTCGGCTTCCTGGCGCTGTCGAGCAAGTTCTCGGCCAGCGCCGGCCCGTTCCTGTTCGGGCTCGTGGGCGCGCTGACGGGTTCGGTCAGGCTCGGCATTCTGGCCGTGCTCGCCTTCTTCGTCATCGGGATCCTGCTGCTGATGCTGGTCAATCTGAACAAGGGGCGGGAAGAAGCGCTCGCCGGCGAGAGCGGGGACGCGGGCGGCGCCGCAACCATGGCTTGAGCGGCCATGAACGAAGGGCTTGCGGGACGAATCGCTCGTCCGCGCAAGCCCTTTCGACGTTTAAAGCCAATTCTTCCTCCGGAACAGATAGAACATGCCGATGCCGACGACGAGCATCAGGCCGAGCAGCCCGTAGGCCGCCCATCGGTAGTGCGCTCCCGGCAGGTTGTCGACGTTCATCCCGTAGATGCCCGTAATGAACGTCAGCGGCATGAAGATCGTCGTCAGCGCCGTGAAGACGCGCATGATCTCGTTCGCCCTTCCGGCCAGGCTCGATTGGTACGCTTCGCGCAAGTTGCCGATCAGGTCGCGGTAGGTGTCGAACGCTTCCGCGATTTTGACGGCGTTCTCGTGGATGTCCCCGAAGTAGTGCTGCAGCTGATTGTCGATCAGCTTCAGATCCCGCTTGTTGAGCGCGTGCAGCAATTCCTTCTGCGGGCCGAGCGCCTTGCGCAGCCACAAGATTTCGCTTCGCAGGTTGATGATCTCCTCGAGATGGCTCTTCTTCGTATGCATCAGGATGTCTTCTTCCAACTGGTCGATCCGCGTCTCGATCCGGTCGCCGACGAGGAAGTAGTTGTCCACGACCCGGTCGATCAGATGATAGAGGAAGACGTCCGGCTGATCGACCTGCTCCTGCAGTAAAATCGGCTTCACCGACCGCAGCTCGTTGATCTTCTGCCGCGTGACCGTAATGATGTAATGCCGGCCGAGAAAAATGTTCAGCGCCCGCAGGAAAATTTCCTCATCGTCGAAACGGATGCTGTTGATGACAATAAAATAATGCCCTTCATGCACTTCCAGCTTCGGCCGCTGTTCTTCCTCGCTGAGGCAGTCCTCCACCTCGAGATCGTGCAGCCCGAACAGCGGCTGCAGCGATGCCAGTTCGTCGACGTCGGCGTCGATCCAGTAGAATCCATCGCTAGGCGGCGTCACCGCTTCGCGGACGTCTTCGATCAGCGTGAAGACGCCTTTGCGCACCAGTCTCGTTTTCATTCCGCTCGCTCCTTTTCCGCAGGTTGCCGGCGTCCAGGGGAACGCCGGTTGCCGCCGGAAGCGCGCGGATGAAACGTCAATCCGCGACCGACGCGTCCGGACGGACGTTCCGCGCCGCGGATTCGGATCCGGCGGCGTAACCGATATGCTTCATGTGACATATATCCGGTCCTTCACTGCCCATTCTGCCGATTCCGCCTCCTTTGCGCGATCTGCCGCCGGACAGCATTCGTCCGGGGTGTCAATCCTTGTCTAGTATACTCCCGGCCAAGCCTCCGATACAAGCGGAAATCTCGGACCCGGGCGGGGCAGAAGGGAAAATGGGCTTGTCCGCGCTTCGAAGCCCGGCGCGGCGGGCGCAGCGCCGGATTTCTTGACGCCGCAAGCGGAATACGCTAAAGTATAGATAATCAATTTCAGACACAACCGAATAGACCACTTTCTTATCAAGAGCAGGCGGAGGGACTGGCCCGATGAAGCCCGGCAACCGGCGTTACAGCACGGTGCTAATTCTTGCGGAAAATGTTATGTTTTCCGAGAGATGAGGAAGGCGGGTGACTTTAGACATTCGGCCCTTTCTCGATCGGGAAAGGGCCTTAAGTTTGCCGCCAAGATGCGCTCCGCGACAGTGGTCGAACCGAGAAGGAGTGACCTGCAATGCCGATCAAGGTGCCTGACAATCTCCCGGCCAAGGAGATTCTGGCCGAAGAGAATATCTTTTTCATGGACGAGACTGTCGCGTTCCATCAGGACATTCGTCCGCTCCGCATCGCCATCCTGAACCTGATGCCGACGAAGGAGACGACGGAGACGCAGCTGCTCCGCCTGATCGGCAATACGCCGCTGCAGGTCGAGGTGGTGCTGCTTCATCCGAAGACGCACGTGTCCAAGAACACGTCGGCCGAGCATCTGGCGACATTCTACAAGACGTTCGACGAGATTTCGACCCAGTACTACGACGGCATGATCATCACCGGCGCGCCGGTCGAGCATCTGCCGTTCGAAGAAGTCGATTATTGGGAAGAATTGAAGGCGATCATGACCTGGTCGCGCCGCCACGTCACTTCGACGTTCCACATCTGCTGGGGCGCCCAGGCGGGGCTGTACCACCATTACGGCATTCCGAAGTACCTGCTGCCCGAGAAAGTGTTCGGCGTCTTCCCGCACACGGTGACGAAGCGGAACGTCCCGCTGCTGCGCGGGTTCGACGAATTGTTCTACGTTCCGCAGTCCCGCCATACGGAGGTGCGGCAGGAGGACATCGAGAAGGTCGGCGATCTTGAAATTCTGTCGAGCTCGGAGGAATCCGGCGTCTACATCGTCGCTTCCAAGGACGGCCGGCAGATCTTCGTGACCGGGCATTCCGAATACGATCCGCTGACGCTCAAGTTCGAATATGAACGCGACAAAGCGAAGGGCCTCCGGATCAACGTGCCGAAGAACTACTTTCCGAACGACGACCCGACCCGCATGCCGCTCTCTTCGTGGCGCGCGCATGCGAACCTGCTGTTCTCGAACTGGCTGAATTACTACGTTTACCAGCAGACCCCGTACGAGCTGGGAGCGGGCATCTAGTCATCCGTGTCGATCGCAGAACGCCGTCTCGACTCCGGCACGCCCTGGAGTCGTGCGGCCACTTTTTCAATCAATACATGATTAAGGAGCTCTGAATGATGAGAATTGAAAGCCGTTTGGCGCAAATCGGCTCGGTCAAGGAGCCCGTCACCGGGGCGGTCAGCTATCCGATCTATCAAGCCACCGCCTTCCGCCATCCCAAGCTCGGCCAAAGCACCGGATTCGACTATGCCCGGACGAAAAGCCCGACCCGCAAGGTGCTCGAGGAAGCGGCGGCCGAGCTGGAATCCGGCGACGCCGGGTTCGCCTGCAGCTCGGGGATGGCGGCGCTGCAGACGATCTTCGCGCTGTTCTCGCAAGGCGACCACCTGCTGGTGTCGCTGGACCTGTACGGCGGCACGTACCGGCTCATTGAACAGGTCATGTCCCGCTTCGGCGTGACGGCGTCGTACCTTGATACGAACAACATCGAAGCGCTCGAGGCGAACCTGAGACCGGGCAGCACGAAGGCGGTGCTGGTCGAGACGCCGACGAATCCGCTCATGATGATCACCGATCTGGCGCGGGTCAGCGAGTGGGCGAAATCCCGCGGGCTGCTCGTCATCGTCGACAACACGCTGCTGACGCCGTTCTTCCAGCGGCCGCTGGAGCTCGGCGCGGACATCGTGATCCACAGCGCGACGAAATATTTGGCCGGCCATAACGACGTGCTTGCCGGACTGATCGTGACGAAGGGCAAGGAACTGTCCGAGCGGATGGCTTTCCTGCACAACTCGATCGGCGCGGTGCTCGGTCCGCAGGATTCCTGGCTGCTCATGCGCGGCATGAAGACGCTCGCGCTGCGGATGGAGCGCCATCAGGCGAATGCGAGCCGCATCGCCGAATTTCTGCTGGAGCATCCGCTTGTCACGGATGTGTATTATCCGGCGCTGCCGCACCATCCGGGACATGAGATCCAGAAGCGGCAATCGTCGGGGAATACGGGCATTTTCTCGTTCAAGCTCAAAGATGCCCGCCTCGTCGAGCCGGTGCTGCGCCATGTGAAGTTGATCGCGTTTGCGGAGAGCCTCGGCGGCGTCGAATCGCTCATGACGTATCCGGCCGTCCAGACGCACGCGGACATTCCGGAGGAAATCCGGCGCGCGGTCGGCGTGGACGACCGGCTGCTCAGGCTGTCGGTCGGCATCGAGCATTGCGATGATCTGATCGAAGACCTCGGACAGGCATTGGAGCAGGCAGCAAGAGAGACGGAGGTATAACGCATATGACAAACGGACACCGGTATGATTTTGATCGGATCATCGACAGGCGCGGCACGTCGTCGCTGAAATGGGACCAGCTCGAAACGCTGTTCGGCGGCGAGGATGTGCTGCCGCTGTTCGTCGCGGACATGGACTTCGAGGCGCCGCGGGAAGTCGTCGAAGCGATTGTCGAGCGGGCGAAGCGCGGCGTCTACGGCTACACGATCCGAACCGAAGGGTATTACGAAGCGGTCACCGGCTGGCTCGAGCGCCGGCACGGCTGGGCGATCGAGCGCGAATGGCTCGTGTCCTCGCCCGGCGTCGTGCCGGCGCTCGCCGCGGCGATTCACGCGTTCACGGAGCCGGGCGACGGCGTCATCCTGCAGTCGCCGGTCTATTATCCGTTCTACGATGTCATCCGCGCCAACGGCCGGACCATCGTGGACAATCCGCTGCGCATCGAGGACGGTGTCTACCGGATCGACTTCGATTTGCTCGAGGAGCAGGCGAAGAGCGCGAAACTGATGCTGCTCTGCAGCCCGCACAACCCCGGCGGCCGGGTCTGGACGGCGGACGAGCTGAAGCGGATCGGCGATATCTGCCTGAAGCACGGCGTCATCGTCGTGTCCGACGAGATCCATCACGATCTCGTCTTCGCGCCGCACAAGCATGTGCCGTTCGCCAGCCTCGGTCCGGAATACGCGGAGCGTTCCATCACCTGTATCGCGCCGAGCAAGACGTTCAACCTTGCCGGGCTGCAGGCGGCGGCGGCGATCGTGCCGGGCGCCGAGCTGCGCCGGGCGTTTCTGCGGACCGCCCGCCTCGGATTGTCGATTCACATGGACAGCTACTTCGGCGTGACCGGCATGGAGACGAGCTACCGGTACGGCGAGCCGTGGCTGGAGCAGCTGCTCGTCTATCTGCGGGAGAACCGGGATGCGCTCGTCGCGTTCTTTGAGGACCGGCTGCCGGAGCTTCGGGTCATGACGCCGGAGGCGACCTACCTGGCATGGGTCGACTGCCGCGCAATCTCGGACGATCACGCCGAACTGAAGAAACTGATGTACAGAGAAGCGCGTGTCGCGTTCAGCGAAGGATCGGTGTTCGGCAAGCAGGGAGCGGGCTGGCTGCGGATCAACTTCGGCTGCCCGCGCGCGGTGCTGCTCGAGGCGCTCGAGCGGTTCGCCGCGGCGGCTCGGCGCCGGTTGGACGCGCGGTAAGCGGCGTGTCGGGCGCCGGCCGGGGCGCAGCTGACGCGCTGAAGGCTGCGCGCGGCAAAGCGCGGTGCCGGCTGACGCATGGGAAGGCGCGGCAATGGCCGGACGCGCGGCAGGCGCGGCGGCACGCCGCCCGCCCGCGTGACGCGGTCGGCCTGCGCGGGGCATGCCGCAGGCCCGCGGACAAGGCGCCGGCCTACGGGGCAAGCCGCAGCCCATGGGGTGCATTTGTGCACCCTATTCGGGCAGATTACGCAGCCAACGGCCAATAAGGTGCAAATCTGCACCAAATCTTGCCTTGCCGATGCCGGCCGGGCCGATTCTGGTGCATTTGCGCACCATATTCGACGGTTCGGCAAATCCGAGGGGAAATCTGGTGCATTATTGCACCAGATAGAGCCGCACCGAATCGTTGCAACGGGTCTGTCAGTCGACGTGACAGACCCGTTTGTGTTACGATGATAGGGACAACGTACATGCGCGGCCGGATCGGCCGGCCTGGGATGAGGAGGGTACGGGAAATGAGCCAAGTGGACCGCATACTGGACAAAGCGCTGAATGGCGGAAGACTCGGCCTCGAGGAGATCGTGACGCTGTTCGAGAGCGACGAGATCGAGAAGATGGGCGCCGCGGCGGACACGATCATGAAGCGATTCCATCCGGAACCGATCACGACATTCGTCATCGGCCGGAACATCAACTATTCGAACATCTGCGACACCTACTGCCGGTTCTGTGCGTTCTACCGTGCGCCGGGATCGCCGGAGGGCTACGTGCTGCCCAACGAGACGATTTTCCGGAAGATCCAGGAGACGGTGGAAGTCGGCGGGACGGAAATTTTGATGCAGGGCGGCACCCATCCGGATCTGCCGTTCTCGTACTACCTTGACCTGCTGCGCGAGATCAAGAAACGGTTCCCCGGCATCACGATGCACTCGTTCTCGCCGGCCGAAATCCGCAAGATGCAGCAGGTATCGGGCGGGCTCTCGCTCGAGGAAGTCGTGCGCCAGCTGCATGAAGCCGGCCTTGATTCGCTGCCGGGCGGCGGCGCGGAGATTCTCGACGACCGGACGAGGCTCAAGATCAGCAAGCTCAAAGGCTCGTGGACCGAATGGATGGACGTGATGAAGACGGCCCACCGGATCGGCATGAACACGACGGCCACCATGGTCATCGGGTTCGGCGAGTCGATGGAGGAGAGGGCGCTGCACCTTCTCCGCGTCCGCGACGCGCAGGACGAATGCATCCGGAACGGCTACAAGTCGGAAGGCTTCCTCGCGTTCATCCCGTGGACGTTCCAGCCGGACAACACGAACCTGAAGCGGGAGAAAGCGACGCCCGAAGAGTACCTGAAGACGCTGGCGATCAGCCGCATCGCCCTCGACAACATCAAGAACTTCCAGTCGTCCTGGGTGACGATGGGGCCGGAGATCGGCAAGCTGACGCTCAGCTACGGCTGCAACGATTTCGGCAGCACGATGATCGAGGAGAACGTCGTCTCGGCGGCCGGCACGACGCACAAGGTGAACATCGCCCTCATCCTCGATCTGATCCGCCAGGCGGGCAAAATCCCGGCGCAGCGCAACACGCGCTACGAAATTTTGAAAGTTTACCACGAGTCGGAAGGCGTAAGCCGCGACTTCGTCATGCAGAACTGAACGGCTGTCCCGAGCCCGGTTTTCCGGCGCGCGGGGCTTTTTTTTGCCTCAAATTTCTATCCATGCCGCTCCCTTCTTCGTATATCCGCCGATGGGCGGCCATATACTGTTGTCAAGGAAAGGAGTGGGCCCATGGAGATCTTCGAGGTCAGGTTATCCGCCGCATCCGAAGACAAGCTGTCCGAGCTCACCCGTTGTCTGACCGAATCCTTCGCGGATTTACATATAGACGGACGTCTGGAGACCGTTCCGGAGCACGGCCTGATCGTCTTCCGCTGCGCGGACGGCGCGCCGGATGAGAAGGAACGGATGGCCATCCACAGCCGCGCCGCCGAAGGCATGGCCGAGTATGTGCTGACTGCGGTCGAACCGGAACTGATCCGGATCATGATCCGCAAATATTACCCGTGCGGCGATGACGATCTGGAACGCATCGCGGCGCTGTGCATGCAGATGCTCGGCTCGCAGCCGGGCCGGTCAGACGGTTCGGCGAAAGAAAACGGCCCGCTCACGACTGACGCCATCATCAACCGATCCGCCCGTTTGTCCAGTGCCCCCGCACAATCACGCAACGGACAACCGGCCGGCCCGGAGAACGCGGATGCATCCGTCAAGGCCGGCCGCACCTCAGTCCCCAAGGCGGACGCCACCCTGGAGTCCTCCGGCATGGAGCCTGACTTGGCCCGTCGCAGGCGCAAAAGACACATTGCGTCGGAACTGTTCGCTTACCTGCAGGAGCGGCCGTCGCTCCATCTGGAGGGCTACATCACGTTCCGGCTGGACAAGTATTGGGAAGAGCTGGCCGAGGCGGCGGAAGCCGCGGTCGACGAGTTCGTGATGGACCGCCAGTACCGGGAGTTCATCGGGCTGCTCAACGAATTCGTCGGGCTGCAGCAGCCCAAGGTGTCCTCGGTCAATCTGGTGCTCAAGGCCGACGGCGGCTTCGCGCTGTACGACGAGTCGTTCCGTCCGATGGATCCCGGAGAAGGCGGGCGACTCACCCTGGAACTGACGGATGAGGAGCTGAACGTCGAAGACATGGTCGTCAGCTGTCTGATCGCGATCTCGCCCCGGGAAATCACGCTGCACGCCCGTGATCCGGAACTGCCGGTCGTGCGGACGATCGAAGCGATTTTCGCCGAGCGGGTGACCGTCTGCGCGGGCTGCCGCTCCTGCCGTCCGCTGACCGGCGCCGCTTTGAATTGACCGCTTCCGCGGACGGAAAAACTCCGCGCTTCTCGCTTGACCGTGCCGAATGCCGGGAGTATAATGATGTGCAACGGCGACGACGAAGACATGTTCTCGTCAACCGGCACGGTACAGAGAGAGGGAACACGGGCTGCAATTCCCTCCCGGAGCCAGACGGGAATACCCCTTCATCAGCCGTGCGGTTGAACGGGCCTTGCCCCAGTATGCCGCACCGGGTCATCTCCGTTACGGGATGCTTGAGGCGGACGTCCGCCCCGATTCGCATGGCATTCGGGACACGGCGGCCGCGAACAAGGGTGGAACCACGGGCAGACAAGCGCTCGTCCCTTTCGGGACGGGTGTTTTTTATTTTTCGAAGGAGGTTGCCAAACATGTCGATTCGCATCACGTTTCCGGACGGCGCGGTAAGGGAGTATGCCGCGGGAACGACCGTCGAGGAAGTGGCGGGCTCGATCAGCCCGGGATTGAAGAAGAACGCCGTCGCGGGCAAGGTGAACGGCAAGCTCGTCGACGTCTACGCGCCGATTGAGGAAGACGCGACGCTCGAGATCGTCACGCCCGATTCGCAGGACGGCCTCGAAATCATGCGGCACAGCACGGCGCACCTGATGGCGCAGGCGCTCAAGCGGCTGTACGGCGAGAAGAACGTCAAGCTCGGCATCGGGCCGGTCATCGAGGACGGATTCTATTACGATGTCGATCTGGACCGTCCGATTTCCTCCGACGACTTGGAGGCGATCGAGAAGGAGATGGCCAAGATCGTCGCGGAGGATCTGCCGATCCGGCGCCGCGTCGTGAGCCGCGAAGAAGCGATCAAGATTTACGAGGAGCTGGGCGACCCGCTCAAGCTCGAGCTGATTCATGACCTGCCGGAGGACGCGGTCATCACGATCTACGACCAGGGCGAGTTCTTCGACCTGTGCCGCGGGCCGCACCTGCCGTCGACCGGGCGGATCAAGTCGTTCAAGCTGCTCAGCGTCGCGGGGGCGTACTGGAGAGGCGACTCCCGGAACAAAATGCTCCAGCGCATCTACGGCACGGCGTTCCCGAAGAAAGCGCAGCTCGACGAATACCTCCATCTGCTGGAAGAAGCGAAGAAGCGCGACCACCGCAAGCTCGGCCGCGAGCTCGGCATGTTCACGTTCTCGCGGGAAGTCGGCCAGGGGCTGCCGCTCTGGCTGCCGAACGGCGCGAAGCTGCGCCGCACGCTGGAACGGTACATCGTCGACCTCGAAGAGCGCCTCGGCTATCTGCACGTTTACACGCCGGTGCTCGCGAACGTCGAGCTGTACAAAATTTCCGGCCACTGGGACCATTACCATGAAGACATGTTCCCGCTGATGAAGCTGGACAACGAAGAGCTGGTGCTGCGCCCGATGAACTGCCCGCACCACATGATGGTGTACAAGAGCGACATGCGCAGCTACCGCGATCTGCCGATCCGGATCGCCGAGCTGGGCACGATGCACCGCTACGAAATGTCCGGCGCGCTCACCGGCCTGCACCGCGTACGCGCCATGACGCTGAACGACGCCCACATCTTCTGCCGGCCGGATCAGATCAAGGAAGAGTTCGCCCGCGTCATCCAGCTCATCCAGCAGGTGTACAAAGATTTCGGCATCACGGAATACCGGTTCCGGCTGTCGTACCGGGATCCGAAGGATACCGAGAAATATTATCCGGACGACGCCATGTGGGAGAACTCGCAGCGCATGCTGAAAGAGGTCGTCGAGGAGCTCGGGCTGCCGTATTTCGAAGCGGAAGGCGAAGCGGCGTTCTACGGACCGAAGCTGGACGTGCAGATCAAGACGGCACTCGGCCGCGAAGAGACGCTGTCCACGGCGCAGCTGGACTTCCTGCTGCCGGAACGGTTCCAGCTCGAATATATCGGCGAAGACGGACAGAAGCATCGCCCGGTCGTCATTCACCGCGGCATCATCAGCACGATGGAACGGATGACCGCTTTCCTGCTCGAAAACTTCGCGGGGGCGCTGCCGCTCTGGCTGTCTCCGATTCAGGCGCGCGTCATTCCGGTCTCGCAGCAATTTGACGATTATGCGCAGAAGACGACCGAGCGGCTGAAGGAAGCGGGCATCCGCGCCGAAGCGGACCTGCGCAACGAGAAGTTGGGCTATAAAATCCGCGGCGCGCAGCTCGAGAAAATTCCGTACATGCTCATCGTCGGCGAGAAAGAAGCGACCAGCGACGCCGTCTCCGTGCGGAAGCGAGGCGAAGGCGACATCGGCGCCAAGTCCGTCGCCGAGACGATCGACATGCTGCTGGAGGAAATCCGCACCCGCAAAGTGTAAAACCGCGTGTGAACCGCCTGCATAATTCAGAAGGCATCGGGGCAACCTCCGAATAAGGAGGAGATTCGACTCGATGTCGACAGCATCTGGTTTATCGCGTTGTCGTTCTGCGGCGCTTCGGCTCGCGGCAGCCGCCGCTGTGGCCATCGCCGCCGTATGCGCGCCGGTCGCCCCGGCAGCTTCCGCACCGGCATCATCCGCCGGAACCGCGGACTCCGAGGCGGGAGACGCGGAAGCCGGCAGGTTCGAATCCGTCGTCGTCACGGCGACCGGCTATACGGCCGGAGTGGAATCGACCGGCAAGCGGCCGGGCCAGCGCGGTTACGGCATCACGTATTCCGGAGTCAAGGTGAGGCGCGGAATCGTCTCAACGATCGCCGCGGACCCGAAGGTTTTCCCGATCGGCACCCTGCTGTACATTCCCGGTTACGGGTACGGCGTCGTCGCCGACACCGGCAAGGCGATCAAAGGCCATCGCATCGACCTCTATTTCGAGACGCCGAGCCAGGTTTACCGCGAGTGGGGCAAGCGGACCGTCAAAGTCGAAGTGCTCAAGCGGGGAAGCGGCAAACTGACCGAAGCGCAGCTTGCCGAACTCGGCCGCGCGGTTGCGGCCGGTCAATGGATTCCCGTCGCGAAGCGCGAAACTTGATACCTGCGTGACATATCCCGTTGCCATCGGCGGCGGGATTTGATTTTTTTCGGGGGCAGCGGACAAATCATGTCCTTCGGTACTCGTATTTGCCACTGTTCCGTGGTAAGATGTATTGTGCGGGTAAGGGGTTTGTAAAAAAATTTCCTAAGGATGTGCGGTGCCATGTCCATGAACGGGAACGGCGGGCAGATGGCGGGCATTCTGGATCCGCAGAAAGAAGCGGAACTGGTGGAGTTGTACAACCAAATGATTCGCGTTGCCTACGCGAACGTGTACAACAAGTCCGACGCGCTCGATGTCGTCCAGGAGGCATGGGTCAAAATGCTGGCCAAGCGCGCCACACTTCGCGAATCGGACAAGCTGGCCGCCTGGGCCAAGGTGATCACGCGCAATGTCGCGGTGAACGTGAACCGGGTAGCAGCCCGCACCCGGACATGGGATGATGCGGATCTCATGCGGGCTGCCGGAGAGCGGGCGGACCGGGCGGAAGAGCTGATGATGGAAATCTCGGAGCTGCTGGGGCAGCTCGAGCCCGCGGCGCGCACATTGTTTCTCTACAAATATTATTACGGCCTCAAAGATCAGGAGATCGCCAACGCCATGTCGATGCCGGTCGGAACGGTGAAAGCGAAAATCCACCGGGCGCGGGAAAGACTGAAAAAAGCGCGGCTCGCGGACCTGGAGTTGAGGAGCGAAGGTCGGTCGGTTTAAATCGGTTTTGCAATCGCATACATACGAAAAAGGTCATTTTTGTCATGTGAGTGCAAACTTTATGACAGAGGATCTGACTAATTAATGTCAGATCCTTATTTATTTCTCGCAAAATTTTAAATATAATGTTATAAAAACTTACATAAGTTTTGGGGGGATGCGGATGAGCCCAATCCGACGTTGGTGGAACCGGGCGGCCATCGATCCGGATAAACCTTCGGCGTTCCGGTCCGCGGAACATGAAGAAAAAGTGTCGCAGCTGATCCATGAATCGCTGGTCATCTCCGACCGGATGCAGGCTGCCGTGGAAGAAGTCAATCTGGCGGCCCTCGAATTGTCGGAGATTGCCAACCGTTCCCGGGCGCAGGAGGAGCGGCTGCGCAACCTGGGCCGGCAGGCGGTGGACCGGATCGAAGAGACGTTCGCTGCGCTTCAGACGGTCGAGGCGCGGGCGGAGGAAATCAAGGACAACATGCTCCGCACGAGCGAACAGAGCCGGGAGGTGAGCCGGGTCGTCGTCGATGTCTGCCGGTCGCTGGTGAACACCGACGAAGTCATGAACGACCTCGGCCGCCACAACCGGACGATGGAGCAGCGGATCGACGATCTGATCACGCAGATGTCGCGCATCGGCGAGATCAACGCCTCCCTCCAGGAAATCGCGGCGCAGACGTCGCTGCTCGCGCTTAACGCTTCGATCGAGGCGGCGCATGCGGGCGAGTACGGACGCGGCTTCGCCGTCGTGGCGCAGGAGATCCGCAAGCTGGCGGAACAGAGTCATGAAGCGCTTCGGAGGTCCGGCGGCATCGTCGGGGAGATCGAGGAGGGCGTGCGGCAGGTCGTCTCGTCCGTCAGGGAGGAGAAAACGGCGGTGCAGCGCGGCATTTCCGAGATGACGCAGACCAAGGCGCGGATGGACGATATTTATGCCCGCATCGCCCGGCTCGATCCGATCGTATCTTCGGCTGCGCAGGCAAGCGCCGAGCAGTCCGCGCTCACGGCGGAGGTGACGACGATGCTCAAGGAAGCCGCGGACGCGATGGGGCTGACCGTGCGGAGCGTCGACGAGACGCTGGAGCTGACCGCCGAGCAGCGGAAGCAGATCGCGAAGCTGGATCGGGTGCGGGAAGATCTCGGCCGGAACTCGCGGGCGCTCTACGCGGCGATCCAGGAAGTCGGATTGCGCCGCGAATCCGGCGCGTCCGATCTCCCGATCGAACCGATGATCGAATGGCTGGCATCGATTGCTGTGCAGCCGTCGATCCGCTCGCTGGATGAGAAGGTGCATGCGTCGACGCTGAAGGCGCTCATCGAAGCGAAGCCGGAGATCGAGGCGATCTGGTCGAACCGCGCGGACGGCTCGTTCATCTTCTCCTTCCCGGAAGCCGGGCTGCTCAACGCGCGCGGAAGGGAATGGTGGAAGCGGGCGATGGAAGGCAGCACGTACACTTCCGAAATCTACGTTTCCGCCATCACGAAACGTCCCTGTCTGACCATCTCGATGCCGATTTCGGACGGCCAAGGCAAGCCGGCCGGCGTCATCGGCATCGACATCCGGTTGGAACAGGCCGGGCAGGCGCGGCCGCGGGCGGCCGGCGGCTGAAGGCTTCAACCTGAATATCCCAGTCCGGCAGGCGGCTCGGTCTCCAGACCGAGCCGCCGTTCATTCGCGGGGTCCTTCCCGGCATGTCAAGATTCCGTGTATACTGGACGTACCACATAAGCAGCAGGAGAGATGGACATGAACATGAAAATATTCGGGCGGGTCTTCTGGGGGCTGGTGCTGCTCGCCATCGGCGGCCTGTTCCTGCTACGGCAACTGAATCTGCTCCCTTTCGATTTCGATATCGGATTTCTGTTCTCGACGTTCTGGCCGATCATTCTGATCGCCATCGGCTTGCAGAGCCTGGTCAGCGGCGGCGGCTGGTGGGGCATGATCCTGGTCGGGCTCGGCGCGTTCTTCCAGCTTCAGAATCTGAATTTCATCCATTTGTCGCTCGGCGAAGTGATCCGGTACGGCTGGCCGGTGCTGCTGATCATCTGGGGGCTCAACATGATTTTCCGGCCGGGAAGGAAGAAGAGAAGCGAAGGCGGCTGGCAATCGTATCCGCCGAAAACGGGAGGTCCCTACCATGGCGGCGAACGCCCGGTTCCGCCTCCGCCTCCGCTCCATCCGAATCCGCTCGACCTCGATTACGAGCCGCCGAAAACCGGTGACACCGGCGCGGACGGACACGCCGGGACAAGCGGGCATCATGGAGCGGGCGGGCATCACGGTCCAAGCGGCTGGAACGGCGCGGGCGGCTGGAACGGTCCGGGCGGAAGACCGAAACATGCGGCGGATGACGATCGGCCGGACTGGATGCCCAACCTGAACGCCGAGAATCGCAGCGGGTTCATCGGCGACATCCATCTCGGCGGCGACTACTGGGAGCTGCGGCCGATGAACATTTCGCTGTTCATCGGGGACACGGTGCTCGACCTGACGAAAGCCCAGATTCAGCTCGGCGAGACGCGCATCAACGTTTCTTCGTTCATCGGCGACGTCAAGGTGTTCGTGCCGAACGACCGCGATCTGGGCATCAGCGTCACCTCCAACTCGTTCATCGGGGATACGCGGGTGCTGGATCGGCATGAGGGCGGATTTTTCAAAAACGTGAAGTTCGAGACGCCGTATTATCATGAAGCGGACAAACGGATCCGGCTGATCGTCAGCTCGTTCATCGGCGACGTCCGCATCGTGAAGGTGGGATAATCGCCGATGTTGACGCGGATATGGCGCAGCAGCAAGTGGGAGCTTATTCTCATCGTGCTCGGGTCCTCGCTGATCTCGACGGCCATCGCGGCCGTCGGCACGTTCTATGCGGAGGCGGTGCTTCCGCCGGGCGACTGGCGCTCGGCGGCGGCGGCCGCTTTCGTGCTGGTGAACATCGCGATCGGCTACTGGGCGGCGCAGCGGATTCAGCGGCGCATCGACGCCCTTCACTTCGCGATCAAGCAGGCGGTAAACGGCAATCTTGCCGTCCGCATCCCGGAAGACAGCGCGCGTTCGTTCGCGCCGGTCTATCGGGATTTCAACGAGATGGCGGCCAAGCTCGAGGAGCGGCTGCAGCTTCTGCAGCGCATGGGCGAAGAGCAGGTGATGCGGGAGGCGGCATCCAATGAAGCGGCCGTGCTGGAGGAGCGCAAGCGGCTGGCCCGGGATCTGCACGACACGGTCAGCCAGCAGCTGTTCGCCATCCATGTGTCGGCGTCGTCGCTGCCGAAGCTGCTGGAGATCAATCGCGAGCGAGCGGAAGAAGTGATGCGGCAGCTCATCGAGATGTCGAACTCGGCGCAGCGGCAGATGCGCGGGCTGATTGCGCAGCTCCGTCCGCTCGAGCTTGAAGGCCGTTCGCTCCGCGAAGCGCTCGAGAAATGGTTCCCGGATTACTGCCGGCAGAACGGGCTGCAGGGCGAGCTGCGCTGGGACATCGACAGCCCGCTCTCGGAAGCGAAGGAGCATCAGCTCTTCCTGATCATCCAGGAAGCGATGGCGAATATCGTGAAGCATGCCGAAGCGCAGCGGGTGCAGCTGCACGCGACGGAGACGGAAAGGCAGTATGCGGTCACCCTGCAGGATGACGGCGCGGGATTCCGGACCGATCAGGTGAAAGCGGGATCTTACGGACTGACGACGATGCGCGAGCGGGCGCAGAAGCTCGGGGGCGATACGGAAATCATCAGCAAGACCGGCTCCGGCACGCGCATCCGCGTCACGATACCGAAGTACGGAAACGAAGAGAGGGAGACGCATGGGTGAAACGGCTGAATACCGCATCATGATTGTGGACGACCACGACATGGTCCGGACGGGCCTCAAGACGTATCTGATGCTGGAACCGAAATTTGAAGTGTGCGCCGAGGCGGGCAGCGGCGAGGAAGCGCTGAAGGCGCTGGAGACGCTGGAGCCGGACAGGCTGCCGCACATCATTCTGATGGACCTGATGATGCCGGGGATGGACGGCGTCGAGACGACGCGCGCGGTGCTGGCGCGCTGGCCCGGCATCCGGATCGTCATGCTGACGAGTTTCCTCGAGGACGACAAGGTGGTCGCGGCCGTCGAGGCCGGCGCCACCAGCTACGTGCTGAAGACCGTCTCCGCGGAAGAGCTGATCTACGCGCTGAACGGCGCCGTCCGCGGCATGCCGGTCATGACGAGCGATGTCTCGCAGGCGCTCACGCGCGGACTGCGGCAGCGCAACGCCCAGGAGGCGGATGAAGGGCTGACCGAGCGGGAGAAGGAAGTGCTGCTGCTCATTGCGGAAGGCCGCTCCAACAAGGAGATCGCCGACGAGCTGCACATCAGCATCAAGACGGTCAAGACGCACGTCAGCAATCTGCTCATGAAGTGCGAGCTGGAAGACCGTACGCAGCTTGCCGTCTACGCCCATCGCAAAGGGCTGGTGAAGCCCGCGGGGCGGTAAGCGCCGGCCGATGCGCGGTTCACGGCCCGGCCGATTGCGTGTCGCCTGCATATTCATGCGGAAGTGCGGGCATGCTGATGGTATGCCAATTCATGCCTGAAAGGGTCGGTCGCAGGCGATGATACCACTCGATTCGAAGCTTGAGAATCAGGAGTTCAAATTCGTCGACGTCCGCAGCATCCTGGGCGAACTCGGTTTCACGCTCGGCGGCGGCTGGGAGTACGACGGCGGATGTTTCGACCGGGTGCTGGACGGGGAGAAGCGGGAGATGTGGCTCAGGCTGCCGTTCACCGCAACGTTCGGCAACATTGACGCCGAACAGGAAGACAGCGACGCGGTCATCCGTTTCGGCAAGCCGTACGCGCTGCGCCATGTCTACCAGGACGGCATAGACGAAGGCGCGGGCATGCGGCTGACCGCCGGCCTGATCGATCAATTCGCGTCCCCGGAGGACCCGGACGCCCGGATCGGCCCGGAATGGGCGGAGCGGGCGGCGGAGATGCTGCGGGTCGCGGAATCGGCGCTGCTCCGGAACTGACGCGCCGGCTTCAAGGATGCTTGGGGTTTGCAGACTGCGTGGGTAGAAAGCTGGACCGTCGGAGAGTCCCGGCAGCAGGCGGGATTCTCCTTTTTATTTGGCGGATGTCGTCTGTTTTCGCGCCGGCGTGTTTTTATTTGTCTTTTAACCTGGTTTAAGATTGAATTAATGTTGAAATGGCATGCTGGATATCACAGAGGCGACAATTTCGCGCAGCGAATGGGATACGGCAAGGAGGAGAGGCAACGATGGACGACAAAAACAATGTGAATCGGCCTTACGATGATTTCTTCCGGCGGCCCGAAGAGCGAAGCGATCTGAACGGCCGGGCCGGGGAGGAAGACAGAGGGGCCGCGGACGGCGGCACGGCGGACGCCGCGGGCGGCACGGCCGCGAAGCCGGTCTATTACTACTCCTACGGCCCGTTCCGCTCCGGCGGCACGGATCGGGATGCTTCGGACGCCGAACCGGTGATCCGGCGCGAGGCCGCGGCGGCGGAAAGAAATGACGCCGGCATGGTTGCCCGTCCCGCTCCGGCAGTGCGGACGTGGACGGTCAGGGAGCGCCGGCGCGGCTCGTGGTGGGGGCCCGTGGCCGCTTTTCTGGCGGGCATCCTGCTCACCGGCAGCCTTATGATCGCATCCGACCGGCTGAACCTGTTCACCGGCTCCGACCAGGCGCTGGCGCAGAGCCCGTCGGCCGGCGGAGCGGCGAATCCCGGTGCGGCGCCGGAAGGCAGCACGGCCGCGGCTTCGTCCGGCGGTACGGTGTCGAACGCGGTGGATGTGGTGCGGCCGAACAACATTGCGAAGATCGTCGAGCAATCGAGTCCCGCCGTCGTGAAGATCGAGACGTATGTAAAAACGCGTTCCCGCTCCGGCAACAGTTTGTTCGACGATCCGTTCTTCCGGCAGTTCTTCGGCGATTCGTACCGCATTCCGACGGACGACGAAGGCAGCCAGCAATTGCGGCCGAGCGGTCTCGGTTCCGGATTTTTCTTCGACAAGGAAGGCTACATCCTGACCAACCAGCACGTGGTCGGCGGCGCGGACAAAATCATGGTGACGGTGCTCGGCTACAAGGAACCGTTCGAGGCGGAGATGCTCGGTTCCAGCTACGATCTCGACCTCGCGGTGCTGAAAATCAAGGGCGACAAGGATTTTCCGACGCTGCCGCTCGGCGATTCGGACACGATCAACGTCGGCGAGTGGGTCGTCGCGATCGGCAACCCGAACGGCTTCGACCATACGGTGACGGTCGGCGTGCTGAGCGCGAAGGAGCGGCCGATCACGATCCAGGACCCGGAAGGCACGCGGCAGTACCAGCATCTGCTGCAGACGGACGCGTCGATCAACCCCGGCAACTCCGGCGGTCCGCTCATCAACCTGGCGGGTGAAGTGATCGGGATCAACACGGCGGTGTCCACGACGGCCCAAGGCATCGGCTTCGCGATTCCGACCAGCACGATTGTCGGCGTGCTTGATAATTTGAAGGAGAACAAGCCGGTGCCGCAGCCGTTCATCGGCGCGACGCTGCAGGACCTCACCGAGACCGCGGCGCGTCAGCTCGGCCTGAAAGACACGAAGGGCTCGGTCGTCGTCAACATCCTCTACAACTCGCCGGCCTACAAGGCGGACCTGCGCCAATATGACGTCATTGTCGGCATGGACGGCCAAAAGTATGATACGACGCAGGATTTGATCCGGGCGATCCAGAATAAGAAAGTGGGCGAAAAGGCGGTGCTGGATGTCATCCGCGGCGGCAACCAGGTACAGATTACGGTGGAAATCGGAGACAAGAACGATTTCAATGTGCAGTAACGTGCAGTGAGGCTTGTAGCAAGGATACGCTCGGCATGACAAGCGCAGCAGGCTTACGGCCGGTCTGCGCTTCTCGCATGTCCGAAAGCTGCAGGGGGAGTGCGGATGAGAGCGAAAATACTGGTGGTGGACGACGACGAGAAGATCACGTCCCTGCTCAGGAGAAGCCTGACGTTCGAAGGCTACGACGTCTTGACGGCGCAGGACGGGCGGGCGGGCCTGCAGACGATGCTGGAGACCGAGCCCGATCTCGTCGTGCTGGACGTCATGATGCCGAACCTTGACGGCTGGGAAGTCTGCGAGCGCATCCGGAAGAGCGGAAGCAAGGTGCCGATCCTGATGCTGACGGCGAAGGATGAAGTGAAAGACCGCGTCAAAGGACTCGACCTTGGCGCCGACGATTATCTGGTGAAGCCGTTCGCCCTGGAGGAGCTGCTGGCCCGCGTGAGGGCCTTGCTGCGCCGCGGCAGCGGCGGTGCGGAGGCGTCCGCAGGCCGGCTCGTCTTCGAGGATCTCGTGCTCGACCTGGATTCGCGCGAGGCGATCCGCGGCGGGCGGACGTTCGAGCTGACGAGCAAGGAGTTCGATCTGCTCCATCTGTTCATGTCCAACCCGCGGCGCGTACTCACCCGCGAGACGATCATGGAGAAGATCTGGGGCTACGATTACAGCGGCGAATCGAACGTGCTCGAAGTGTACATCGCCATGCTGCGCCAGAAGATGGAGGAGGGCGGCGAGAAGCGGCTGATCCAGACGGTGCGCGGCACCGGCTACGTGCTTAAGGGAGAGAGCGGTTAATGTCCATCCGGCTGCGGCTGACGCTGTGGTATTCGGGTCTGCTGGCGTTCACGATGCTGGTGCTCGGCGTCGCCATCTATTTGTTCGTATATTACAACACCTATGACAATACGCGGGAACAACTGCGCAGCCAATTCAATCAATTGAACGTGCGCGTCTCCTACAATCTGTTCCGCGATCTCCGGCTGGACCTGAGCGGCCGGCTCGGTTATGAAGGCACCTATGTGCAGCTGGTCAATTATGCGAACGGCGAGATCCGGTCTTCGGCGCTGTCGGTGGACGGCACGGAGGTTCATTTTCCGTATCCCGAACTGAAGGATTCGCCGAAGGAAGGGTACACGCGCTTCACGGCGTTCGGCTACCCGTTCATGGCTTACCAGTATCCGATCCCGTTGCCGAACGGCGAAGTGGTCGGCTTGCTGCAGGTCATTGCCAATACGCAGGCGGAAGACGCTTTTCTGGACGGACTCAGAACCATACTGATCATCACGTCGCTGGCCGTCATTCTGATCGCGTTCACGATCGGCCTGTTCATCGCGGATAAGGCGCTCCGCCCGATCGAGGAGGTCATCCAGGCGACGAACCGGATCGAGAACGGGGCGAACCTCAGCGTGCGCATCGCGCGGAGCGGGCCGAACGACGAGATGGGGCGGCTGACGGATACGCTGAACGGCATGCTGGCCCGGCTCGAGCGGGCGTACAACGATCTGGAAGAGGCGTACAAGGCGCAGCGCCGGTTCGTCTCGGACGCTTCGCATGAGCTGCGCACGCCGTTGACGACGATCCGCGGCAACATTGACCTGCTCGAACGGATGTGGCGGGCCAGTGCGGACCGCCTTGAGGCGCCGGGCGAAGCGGAAGGCGGAGCGCGCGGCGCGGTTGGCGGCGAAGCAGCCGGCGAGGCCGGCGGAACGGTTGCCTCCGCCGGGGGCGGCGCAGCAGCGGCCGGCGGTTCCGGCGCTCCTGCCGGCCGAACGGGCGGGCCGGGTCAGGGCGCAGCGATCGTGCTTGATGCCGAGCGCGCGGCGCTCTCGCTGGAGGCGATGCGGGACATCGCCGAAGAGGCCGAGCGGATGAGCCGGCTCGTCTCGGACCTGTTGTCCCTGGCGCGCGCCGACGCCGGCTATGTGATGGAGAAGACCGAGATCGAACTGCTGCCGATCGTGGAGGAAGCGGCGAAGGGCGCGGTGCATCTGCCGCGCAAGGCGGATTTTCGCGTCGGCGACCTGTCGCCGCTTGAAGGCGTGAAGGTTCTCGGCAACGCCGATTATCTCCGTCAGCTGCTGTTCATTTTCATCGAGAACGCCTTCAAATATACGCCGTCCGGCCACGTCCTGCTCGAAGCGGCGCGGGAGGCCGATCAGGTCGGCCTGGTCATCGCCGATACCGGGATCGGCATGAACAGCGACGAGGTGCCGCATATTTTCGAGCGGTTCTACCGGGCGGATCTGTCGCGCGGCAAAACCGCCGGCACCGGACTCGGGCTGGCGATCGCGAAGTGGATCATCGACGAGCACCGCGGATCGGTCGAAGTCCGCACGCGGCAAGGGGAAGGCACGACGTTTGTGATCTGGCTGCCCGTTTTGCTTCCCGAATAAGTTGTGCCGAGTCAAAACGGAAGCGCCTGTCCATGGGGCAGGCGCCAGTCGCTTTTGCCGGATGGCGTCCGATTCCGTTATAATGAATGAAGCGGACCGGACGAACGGATGAGCCGGTCGGAAAGCGGTGAGTACTCATGGAAGTCGTCAAAATATCGCCCCGCGGCTATTGCTACGGCGTCGTCGACGCGATGGTGCTGGCGCTGCAGACGGCGCGGAACCTGGATCTGCCGCGGCCGATCCATATTCTCGGCATGATCGTGCACAACCGGCATGTGACGGAGGCGTTCGAGCGGGAAGGCATCATTACGCTGGACGGCGAGAACCGGCTCGAGATTCTGGACCGGATCGACCGGGGCACCGTCATCTTCACGGCGCACGGGGTGGCGCCGGAAGTGCGGCGGAAAGCCAGGGAGAAAGGGTTGACGGTCGTCGACGCGACCTGCCCGGACGTGACGAAGACGCACGACCTGATCCGCGAGAAGACGGCGGAAGGCTACGAGATCGTCTATATCGGCAAGAAGGGGCATCCCGAGCCGGAAGGCGCGATCGGCATCGCGCCGGATCGCGTGCACCTGATCGAGACGGAGGCGGACATCGACCGGCTCGATATCCGCACGGACAAAGTCGTCATCACGAACCAGACGACGATGTCGCAGTGGGATGTCCGCGGTCTCGTCGCCAAGCTGCTGGAGCGCTATCCCGCCGCCGAAGTGCACAACGAGATCTGCCTTGCCACGCAGCTTCGCCAGGAAGCCGTCGCCGAGCAGGCGAAGCAGGCCGATCTGTGCATCGTCGTCGGCGATCCGCGCAGCAACAATTCGAACCGGCTTGCGCAGGTTGCGGAGGAGATCGCCGGCGTCAAGGCGTACCGCGTCGCGGACGTGACCGAGATCAAGCGCGAATGGCTGGAAGGCGTCCGCCGGGTGGCCGTCACCTCGGGAGCGTCGACGCCGACGCCGATCACGAAGGAAGTGATCGCGTACCTGGAGCAGTACGATCCGGAGAAGCCCGAGACATGGGAGATCAAGCGCACGGTGAACCCGGCCAAGCTGCTGCCGACCGTGCGCAGCCGGTCGGAGGAATAGAGGTTAGGATGTTGCCCTGCAGGCGGCGTCGCGTGGATGCGGCGCCGTTATTTGCATGGGGAGGATAGCCGCAACGAAACTGACACACTTTATTTGATGCTAAACAGGCAAAACAGCGGTGTACGGTTTCGTGAGCCCATGCTCTGAGACGGAGGAGCGGCGGAGGCTTGGAGAAACATCAGACCTCGCGGACGGTCTCGACTACGCCGGCACGAACGCCCAACGGAATTCAGAGCCGTTATTTTGCGGATTTTCCCAGTTTGGAAATGCTAACGGAACAGGGTAAGCTTATTTGCCCGACGCGGACGGATTTCATCCTATTCGAGCGCCGATAAGGTCTTCTGGTTCCGTTATCGTGCCAAAACCGCTTCAACCGTAATAAATAAAGACTGTGCGTTCCGTTGCAATTTCGCCTTGACGAAACGGGTGTCATGCTCTATATTTACTTTAACGGATAAAAGCATAAAAGCTTAAAAGCGTATAAGCGTTGAAGCGTGAAAGGAGCCAGCGTCATGATTGTGGTAACCAAGCCGGATATCAGCGACGAACGCATTGAGGAGATCGTACAGTACATCGAACGGGCGGGCGTGCAGCCCCATGTGTCGAGAGGCACCGACCGGACGGTCATCGGCATCATCGGCAAGGCCGACCCGTCGCTTGCCGAACATCTGCGTTCCATGCGCGGGGTAGAGGATGTGATCAAGATTTCGAAGTCCTACAAGCTCGCGAGCCGCGATTTTCATCCGGACGATACGGTCATCGAGATCAAGGGCGTGAAAATCGGCGGCGACGAGCTCGTCGTGATGGGCGGTCCGTGCGCCGTCGAATCGCCCGAACAGATCGATGAGATTGCCCGGCTCGTCAAGGCGGCGGGCGGCCAGATTCTGCGCGGCGGCGCGTTCAAGCCGCGCACCGGCCCGTACAGCTTCCAGGGCATCGGCGTGGAAGGCCTGATCATGATGGCCGAAGCCGGCCGCAAGCACGGCCTGCTCACGATCACGGAAGTGATGACGCCCGAGTACGTCGACATCTGCGCCGAATACGCCGACATTCTGCAAGTCGGCACGCGCAACATGCAGAACTTCGATCTGCTCCGCAAGCTCGGCACGATCAAGACGCCGGTTCTGCTCAAGCGCGGCTTCAGCGCCACCTACGACGAGTTCTTGAACGCGGCGGAATACATTCTCGCCGGCGGCAACCCGAACGTCATCCTGTGCGAGCGCGGCATCCGGACGTTCGAGCCTTACACGCGCAATACGCTCGATCTGGCCGCGATTCCGTCGCTGAAGACGCTCAGCCATCTGCCGATCATCTCCGACCCGAGCCACGGCACCGGCCGCCGGGAACTGGTCGAGCCGATGGCGAAGGCGTCGGTCGCCGCGGGCGCGGACGGTCTGATCATCGAGATGCACACCGACCCGGACAATTCGATGACGGGCGACGGCGTACAATCGCTCTTCCCGGACCAGTTCGCCGCGCTGCTGAAAGATCTGGAGAAGCTCGCTCCGATCGTCGGCAAACGGTTCGACACGCCGAAGGCGCCGGCGGAAGCGTTCCGCGAGTGGAAGAAATAAAACGCAAAGCCCTGAATCGGGAGAAGATCCCGCATTCAGGGCTTTGATCTTGTCGACCGTTATGCTCCGGTGTAGCCGAGCCCGCGCAACACGAACGCGGTCAGCTCCTCCGTCAGCCGCTCATAGTATTCCGCCGGATCGGCGATGTCGAGCAGCGGTCCGAAATGGTCAATCTTGTTTTGGAACAAAATGGCGCCGAGTACGGACAGGAGCACATGATCCTTCGACCCGTAGGAGAATATGCCCTGCTTCCGTCCTTCCTCAATTGCCTGCAGCAGACGGCGCCAGACCGGAAAAGCGTGCTTGCGGATCAAGTCGCGCCGCGGCGAGTCGATCATCGTCTCCTGCTGCATGATCGCGATCATCTCCGGCTCCGACAGCTGAAACGCGACCACCCCCGCCACAATCTGGCGGACCGCCTCCGCCGGGTCGGCCATCGGCTGCGCGATCGCCTCCTCGATTCGCCGATGCGGCAGCGCCGTCTCGAACAGGGCGGCGAACACATTTTCCTTGCCGCCGAAGTGGTAGGAGATGAGGGCGATGTTGGCGCCGGCTTCCTCGCAGATTTGCCGGACGGTCGTCGCTTCATAGCCGTGTCTTGCGAACAGTTTCTTCGCCGCCGTCAAAATGCGCGTCTTCACATCCGGACCGTCCGCCTTCATCTTCAACCCTCCGTCCTGAAGTTATCTATCTTCATTATGCCGTGCCCGTTCGGAGGGCGCAACCGGAAGCGGGACGGTGCGCATCGCCCGGTCCGATGCGGTCAGTTCATGTTCAGGTCCGGAGATTTGACAGCGGCGGCTTGCACGGAAGGTCTCCGGATTGCGGTGGAAGCCGCGCCCAGAAGCAGCGCCGCGGCCAGGATGGCCAGCAAGCCGAGCGCTGCCCGGTCGGCCGGCGGTCCGCCAAACAGCAGATTCATCGCGCCTTCCACCGCATAGGTTGCCGGGAATACCTCGCTGATGGAACGGTAGAAATCCGGCAGCAGCTCGCGCGGCATCATCGCGCCTGACGAGACGAGCTGCATCGAGAGCAGCAGGATGTTGAACAGCATGCCGGCCATGCCGAACAGCATGAGGAACAACTGGGAAACGAGGATGAACGTCAGAATGAACAACGCCTCGAAGCCCCACAGCGCGAAGAAACCGCCGGCGGACTGGCCGCCCAGGCCAAGGACGAGCGACACTCCGATGAGGGAAACGATGACGGCCGCCGCGGCGTTGATGACCATGCGCGCCCCGAACCGCTGCCAACGGCCGATTCCCATTGCTGCCGCCGCCATGTTCGATTGTTCCAGGTTCATGCCCATGATCATGACGCCCACGTAGGAGGCGAGCACGATCATCATCGGCACCATCTGGTTGTTGATGCCCTGCACGGGGTTCGTGTACGTGATGTCCGCGGTTACGCGTTCAGACAGGGATTCGGCCATCGTTCGGGTCTGCTCTTCCGTCATCTGCAGCTGAGAGAGCATTTGCCGCGCACCCGTCATGATCGCCTGCCGGTTGACGGAAGCCGTGATTTGGGCGGCGACCTGGGCCATCATGTTCTTGATCATCATCGGGTTCGATTCATTGATCGTGAATTCCAGCGCGGCCGTTCCGTCCGCTGCCGCCGCCTTCGCCGAGAAATCCGGCGGGATGCGCACGAGCATCTGGATGCCCCGATATTCGAGCTGCCGCGCCGCTTCGGCCGGATCGTCCAACTCGCGCACCCGGACGGGCAGCCCGTCCTTCAATTGCCGAACGATCGCCTCTCCCCACCGGGAGTCTTCATTGACGATGCCGATCACGAGCCGTTCTGTCCGGTCCTGCATACCGTCGTAGCCCGTCATCCAGACGACGGTAAAAATAAGCTGGAACAGCAGCGCCGCTGCGATGCCGATGATCGTTGTCGGCTGTTTCGCCAGCGCCCGCAATGCATTTTTCAATCGGATCTCCCTCCACAAACAGATTTAAACAAATGTTTTAAACATCGGTTTAAATTGTATTTCCAAAATCCGTGCGTGTCAACCGGAGATGCCGTTTGTATGCAGGTCAGAACGATTTCTTCGCTGTTGAAACAGGCTTTTCATCGGCTTTGTCGGACATTCTTCAAACAAGTGTAAGTTAATATAACATATTAGCGAAAAAATACATGACATAGCTATTGACGCAGCAGGAATTCAAGCACTATAATAACGACAGATTATTTGAAAAGTTGAACGTTCGGCGTTCAATTTTACGCAATCGTTCGGGAATGGAGGAAAAACCCATGGGTGCGCAACAAGTTTTGGAGACGATTAAAGAGAAAAATGTCCAGTTCGTCGATTTCCGCTTCACGGACCTGGCCGGCCGCTCGCATCACATCACGCTTCCGGCTGAGCAAGTTGATGAAGATACGTTCGTGAACGGCGTCGCGTTCGACGGCTCCTCGATTCCGGGGTTCCGCGGCATCGAAGAGTCGGACATGGTCATGATGCCGGACCCGGAGACGTCCTACATCGACCCGTTCACCGAGCATCCGACGCTGATCGTCACGTGCAACATCTACACGCCGGACGGCGAACGGTATGACCGCGACCCGCGGAGCATCGCACAGAAGGCGGAAGAATATCTGAAGAGCACCGGCATCGGCACGGCGGCCTACTTCGCGCCGGAATCGGAATTCTTCATCTTCGACGATGTCCGTTTCACGAGCGGCATGAACAAATCTTTCTATGAAGTCGACTCCGAGGAAGGGTTCTGGAACACGGGACGGACGGAAGAAGGCGGCAACCTGGGCTTCAAGGTCCGCGTCAAGGGCGGCTACGTTCCGGTGCAGCCGGTGGATTCGCAGCAGGACATCCGTTCCGAAATGGTGCGGCTGATGCAGGAAGCGGGTCTGAAAGTCGAGCGCCATCACCATGAAGTCGCAACCGCCGGCCAGGGCGAAATCAATTTCCGTTTCGACACGCTGACGAAAACGGCCGACAACCTGATGAAGTACAAATACATCATCCACAACACGGCTCGCCAATACGGCAAGGTCGCAACGTTCATGCCGAAACCGCTGTTCGGCGACAACGGCAGCGGCATGCACGTGCACCAGTCGATCTTCAACGGCGATACGCCGCTCTTCTATGAGAAAGGCGCCTACGCGAACCTGAGTGAGCTCGCGCTGAACTACATCGGCGGCATCCTGTTCCACGCGCCGGCGCTGATCGCGCTGACGAACCCGTCGACGAACTCGTTCAAGCGGCTCGTGCCGGGTTATGAAGCGCCGGTCAACCTCGTGTTCTCGAAGGGCAACCGTTCCGCGGCCATCCGGATTCCGGTCGCTGCGGTTACGCCGAAAGGCTGCCGGATCGAATTCCGTACGCCCGACTCGACGGCTAACCCGTATCTCGCGTTCGCTGCCATGCTGCTGGCCGGCCTGGACGGCATCAAGCGGAAGATCGATCCGCGGGCGCTGGGCTACGGTCCGCTCGACAAGAACATCTACGAGCTGTCCGATGAAGAGAAGCGCGAAATCCGCAGCGTGCCGGGCTCGCTCGACGAAGCGCTCAATGCGCTGGAAGCGGACCACGAGTTCCTGACGGCAGGCGGCGTATTCACCGAAGGCTTCATCGAAAACTATATCGCGTTCAAGCGTGCAGAAGCGAAGGACGTGGCCATCCGCACGCATCCGCACGAATACAGCCTGTACTTCGATTGCTGATTGCCGGCGGGAGGCATCGGTTCAAGCCGCGTCTCACCGCTTCGCATAACGGCAAAGAGCGCCCCGGTGACCGTCGCAAGACGGACCGGGGCGCTCTTGTGCTATTCACCGAACGGCGCCCGATGGAGGATCTCGTACATCGGGAAATGGCCGAGCCGGCTGCGGAACAGGCAGGCGTCCCGCGCGGTCCAGGACGCGCCGAACGTCTCGGCCGCCGCTGACGCCGGGTTCCATGGCGCTGCGCCCGCGTATTTGCGCGCGAGCGTCAGATGCGGCCGGTAGGGGCGCGCATCCGGCTGGAAGCCGATCGCTTGCGCGAGCGCGCTGCCGAGCGCGGCGTGCAGCGCGCGGAGCGGCTCGAGCCGTCCGGCGGGCAGCACATGCAGCACGGCCGGACGGGCCGGCGGTCCGAAGGTGCCGAGGCCGCGCAGCTCCACGTCGAACGGGCGGGCGCCGGCCGCCGACTCGTCCAGCGCGCGGACGATCGCGGGGATCCGGTCCGCGTCCGTCTCGCCGATAAAATGCAATGTGATATGCCAATCATCCGGATGCGCCCAACGGGCGAAGGCGAATCGCTCCCGCCATCCGTCCAGCCGCATGAGTAGCTGCCGGCGGACGTCATCCGGCACGGCCAGGCCGATGAAGAGACGCTGCTTCTCGCTCAAAACCATTCCTCCTCGCATGGTATCGGGTGCATCTTTTCCCGCTTCCGTCACTTGATGCCTTTCCGCTTTCTTTGTTATCATAACCTATCATAGACAAGAGCAGGAGTGGAATCGGTGAGCGATCGCAGACACAACTTTAACGCCGGTCCGGCCGCGCTTCCGCTGGAAGTGCTGCAGCAGGCGCAGGAGCAGTTCGTCAATTACGGCGGCGCCGGCATGTCCATCATGGAAATGTCGCACCGCAGCGGCATTTACGAGCAGCTGAACAACGAGACCCAGGCGCTGATGCGGGAATTGCTGAACATTCCCGACCATTATCATGTATTGTTCCTCCAGGGGGGCGCAAGCACGCAGTTCGCGATGGTGCCGCTCAATCTGCTGACCGGCGGACGGGTCGCGGCTTATGTCGAGACCGGCAGCTGGGCGTCGAAGGCGCTCAAGGAAGCGAAGCTCATCGGCGAGACCGCCATTGTCGCCACTTCGAAACCCGACGAGTATCGCCGCATGCCCGATCTGACCAATCTCGTCCTGCCCGAGGGCGCAGCCTATGTGCATTTGACGTCGAACGAGACGATCCAGGGGACGCAGTTCAAGTCGTTCCCCGATACGGGCAGCGTGCCGCTCGTCGCCGACATGTCGAGCGACATCATGAGCCGTCCGCTCGATATTTCGAAATTCGGCCTCATTTACGCGGGAGCGCAGAAAAATCTCGGCCCGTCCGGCGTCACCGTCGTCATCATCCGGGACGATCTCGCATCCGGCGCGCCGGAGCATGTGCCGACGATGCTGCGCTATGATACGCACGTGAAGAATGAGTCGCTGTACAATACGCCGCCGACGTTCTCCGTCTATATGGTCAACCTGGTGCTGAAATGGATCAAGGCGAAGGGCGGAGTGGCCGCCATCGAGAAGGCGAACGCCGAGAAAGCGGCCCTGATCTATGACGAGATCGACCGGAGCGGCGGTTTCTACCGCGGCTTCGCCCATCCGGAGAGCCGGTCGCCGATGAACATCACGTTCCGCATTGCGGACGAAGCGCTGGAGCCGCTGTTCGTGAAGGAATCGGAGAAGGAAGGTTTCGTCGGCCTGAAAGGCCACCGCAGCGTCGGCGGGCTTCGGGCTTCCGCCTACAACGCGGTGCCGTATGAAAGCTGCAAGGCGCTCGCGGAGTTCATGGCCGATTTCCGCCGCCGCCACGGTTGATCCGCGGCGGGCGACAATCGAACCCAAGGAAGAACCGCCCTCATCCCCTGCCGGAGCGAGGGCGGTTGCTTGTCGGAAGGCGCTCACGCCGTCGGCTCATCCGGCGGACCGGTCAGCTTGTAGCCTACGCTGCGCACGGTCATGATATACTCCGGCGAGCGGGCGTTCTTCTCGATCTTGTCGCGCAGATGGCTGATGTGGACGTCGACGATCCGGGTGTCGCCGACGATCGGGCAGTCCCAGACACCGTGCAGGATCTGCCGGCGGCTCAGCACTTTGCCGCGGCGGCGGCACATGAAGAGCAGCAGGTCGAATTCCTTCGGCGTCAGCTCGACCGGACGTCCGTCCAGTTCGACTTCGCGCGCGTCGGCGCGCACGGTCAGCCGGCCGATCCGGTGCACGCCTTCGCTTTCCGTCCGGGCCGGCTCCCCGGTTCTGCGGAAGATCGCGCCGATGCGCGCGATGAGCTCCTGCGGGCTGAACGGCTTCGTCATATAATCGTCCGCTCCGCCCGCAAGTCCGGCGATCCGGTCGGACACGTCGTGCAGCGCGGTCAGCATGATGACGGGCACTTCGTTCTTCTCCCGCCGCAGCCGGCGGCATACTTCCAAGCCGTCCATCCGGGGAAGCATCCGGTCGAGCACGATCAGATCCGGCCGGAAAGGTCCGAGCGCGTCGAAAACGGCTTCGCCGTCGGACACGCATCTGACGTCGTAACCGGCAAGCTGCAGATTGTATTCCAGCAGCGCGGCAATGGACGGTTCATCATCCACGACGAGAATGCGTCTGCGCACGTTCCATCCCCCTTCGTCGTCCGCTGTTTTCCATTATGGCGGCCGAGGTTGAGGGATGAATCAAAGCTGCGTTAAATCCATGTAAAAATCACGCGATCCGGCATAATGTTGAAAAGAGGAGGACCGGCATGCCGCTGCATATCGTGCTCGTCGAGCCGGAGATTCCGGCCAACACCGGCAACATCGCCCGTTCATGCGCCGCAACCGGCACGCACCTGCATCTTGTGCATCCGCTCGGATTCCGCACGGATGACGCGTCGCTGAAGCGGGCCGGCCTGGATTATTGGCCCGCGGTCCATGTGGAGCATCACGACTCGTTCGAAGAGGTGCGGAAGAAGTACCCGGACGGCAGATTTTTTTTCACCAGCACGAGGGCCGTGAAACGGTACACCGATTTCGAATTCCGGGACGGCGACTTCTTCGTGTTCGGCAAGGAGACGAAAGGGCTGCCGCAGGAGCTGCTCGACGCGAATCCCGAGACGTGCATGCGCCTGCCGATCACGGACAAGGTGCGCTCGCTCAACCTGTCGAACTCGGCGGCGATCGTCCTGTACGAAGCGCTCCGGCAGCTCGGATTTCCAAACATGAGGTAGACAGAATAGTTGCATGATATTAAGCAAAATTTTGGCTGGAGAAGGAAAAGCCGCTTCCTGATCGAAAGCTTATCGTAACGCAAGGTTTCTACATACGTACAAGACAGACGGATACGGACACAGGAGAGGTGATATATGTGAAACCGGCAGGCGTTGTGCGCAAGGTCGACCAACTGGGACGCATCGTGCTTCCCAAGTCGCTGCGCAAGAGGTATCAGATGAATGAAGGAGATCCCGTGGAGATATTGGTGCAAGGCGACCACATCATCCTGGAGCGCTACCGGCCGCGCTGCGTGTTCTGCGGTTCGATGGATCAGGTCCGGGAGTTCAAGGAGCGCTATCTCTGCGCGGCATGCATGAGCGAAATGGCTTCACTTCGCAAGTGACAGGAAATTTCCGCGAGCAATAGTTGAAGCTTCCCGAATGTCGGGAAGCTTCTTGTTTTTACAGGCCTTTCGTCTTGTCGTCGTTATACCCGGCCGTCAGGATCGGCACGATCATCAGCAGCATGACGATCATCACAATCCAGAAAGCGGTACTCATCGCGGACACCTCCAATAGCTTCCCTTATTATACCCGATTGCCGGACAAATGAAAACGAGTTCGCCTGTGAACATCTTGTTACGCGTCAGCCGGATCCGGGACGGCGGCGGATGCGGTTTCCGCGGCGAGCCCGGTCTCTGCGGCGAGATCGTTCTCCGCGGCGGCCGGCGCCCATGCCTTCAGGACGTCCGCGTACTCGCGGAGCGCCTTCCGTCCTTCCGCGGCGAGACGGTACACGCCCTTCGCCGGATGCTCGAACCAGCCGTAGTGGTTGTCCCGCAGGATGTCATTCGCCCGGGCGCAGCCGGCCAGTTCGCGCACGCGCCGGGGCGGCGCCTCGCCGCCTTCGGCGGCCAGCGCCCAGGCGCAGCGCAGCGCTTGTTCGCGGTACGCCGTCACCAGCTTGCGCTGCGTGCTGCCGCCGACGTTGTAGTCGCCGCTCCGCGCGGCAAACTCGGCCATGAGCCGCTCCCGCCGCTTGCGGCGGATACCCCGGAGCGGCGGTTCGCCCGGCTCGGCGAGCCATTCGACCAGCGGCGCCTTCGTCTTGAAGAACGTGACGGTCATCAGCCCCAGCCCGAGCCGGCGGCACAGCTCCGCGAGGTCGCCGAACCGCTGGCCAACCGCCCCGGACTTCTTCCGGTTCCGCTCGACGGCCAGGACGACGTTGTCGGCCAGCCGCTGGCGCTCGATGCCCTGCAGCAGCAGCTCGAGGTTGAACGAGCGTTTCAGCTCGACGATGACGGTCTCCTCCTCTCCGCCTTCGCCCCGCCGCACGGCGACAAGGTCGCAGTGCAGCACCTCGCTCTTCACCTCATAGCCCCGCGCTTCGAAGTATGCCCGCACCGGCGCGTACAATTCGGTCTCGTGTCGGACGGCCACCGCAGTCGCTCCTTTCCGGTCTGTCAGATCCGTCTCCATGCGCGTTCCATGCGCGGCAAGCCCATTATACCACGATGCGCGCCGGATGTAGGGAAACCAGTCGTTTTATGGGAGATTGATGAAGGAAATATGGAGCAATTTCGGTTCCGGCCATGCATATCTATGTATTACTGCGGCAGGCTCGGGGCAGTGTTCACCGCATGCGGGAACCATTCCGCGCGTCTGCAGAAGGCTTCGGCGTCGGCCGGGGGCCGCGCAGGGGCGGGCGGAATAGTCGAGAGGAGGTGCGGCTGTGGATATTTTCAAACGGATCGCAGAATATAACGCCGAAAACGAAAAATTGAACTGGACCGGGACGTTCCGCGATTATATCGAACTGCTGCGCAAAGATCCATCGCCGGCCATGACGGCGCATGCACGGGTCTACGAGATGCTGAAATCCTACGGTGTCGAGGAAATAGACGGCCGCAAGCGCTACAAATTTTTCGAACGCGAGATCTTCGGACTGGATCGGGCGCTCGAACGGCTGGTCGAGGAATATTTCCATTCCGCCGCCAAGAGGCTTGACGTGCGCAAGCGGATTCTGCTCCTGATGGGCCCGGTGAGCGGCGGCAAATCGACGATCGTGACGATGCTGAAGCGGGGGCTCGAGCAGTTCTCGAAGACGGACAAAGGGGCCGTCTACGCGATCAAAGGCTGCCCGATGCACGAAGAACCGCTTCATCTTATTCCGCACGAGCTGCGTCCGGAAGTGGAGCAGGAGCTGGGCGTCCGGATCGAAGGCAACCTCTGCCCGTCGTGCGCGATGCGGCTGAAAACCGAATATGGCGGCGACATCGAGAATGTCCTGGTCGAGCGGGTGATCATCTCGGAAGAAAACCGCGTCGGCATCGGCACGTTCAGTCCATCCGATCCGAAGTCGCAGGACATTGCGGATTTGACCGGCAGCATCGACTTCTCCACCATCACGGAATACGGTTCGGAGTCCGACCCGCGCGCGTACCGGTTCGACGGCGAGCTCAACAAGGCGAACCGGGGCATCATGGAGTTCCAGGAGATGCTGAAGTGCGACGAGAAGTTTCTGTGGCATCTGCTGTCGCTGACGCAGGAGGGCAACTTCAAGGCGGGACGGTTCGCGCTCATTTCGGCCGATGAACTGATCATCGCGCACACGAACGAAGCGGAGTACAAGGCGTTCATCGCGAACAAGAAGAACGAGGCGCTCCAGTCGCGGATGATCGTCATGCCGATCCCCTACAATCTGAAGGTGTCGGAAGAGGAGAAAATTTACGCGAAACTGATTGCCCAGAGCGACATGAAGCATGTCCACATCGCCCCGCACGCGCTGCGCGCCGCCGCCATCTTCACGATTCTGACGCGGCTGAAGGAATCGAAGAAGCAGGGCATGGACCTGGTCAAGAAAATGCGCATGTACGACGGGGAAGAAGTCGAAGGATTCAAGGAAGCCGATCTGAAGGAGATGCAGGACGAGTATCTGGAGGAAGGCATGTCGGGCATCGACCCGCGCCATGTCATCAACCGGATCTCGAGCGCGCTCATCAAGCAGGATCTCCAGTGCATCAACGCCCTCGACGTGCTGCGCGCGCTGAAGGACGGATTGGATCAGCATCCTTCGATCACGAAGGAGGAGCGCGAGAGATATCTGAATTTTATCTCCATTGCCCGCAAGGAGTATGACAACCTCGCCAAAAAGGAAGTGCAGAAGGCGTTCGTCTATTCGTTCGAAGAGTCGGCGCGGACGCTGTTCGAGAACTATCTCGACAACATCGAGGCGTATTGCAACTGGACGAAGCTGAAAGACCCGCTCACCGGCGAAGAGCTCGACCCCGACGAGCGGCTGATGCGGTCGATCGAGGAGCAGATCGGCATCTCCGAGAACGCGAAGAAGGCGTTCCGCGAGGAGATTCTGATCCGCATCTCGTCGTACTCGCGGCGCGGCAAGAAGTTCGACTACTCCAGCCACGAGCGGCTGCGGGAGGCGATCGAGAAGAAGCTGTTCGCCGATCTGAAGGACATCGTGAAAATCACGACCTCGACGAAGACGCCGGACGAAAATCAGCTCAAGCGGATCAACGAGGTGACGAAGCGGCTGATCGACGAACACGGCTACTGCCCGGTCTGCGCGAACGAGCTGCTGCGCTATGTCGGCAGCCTGCTGAACCGGTAAAGCGCGGGACGGTATCCCCGCCGGGCTTGCGGCCCGCGGGGATTTTTCATGCCTTACGCCCGATTGCGTTGAGACTGTTAACGAATCGGACAAGTCTTATGTGTGACCATCAGCGGCGCTGTGGAATCGCAACGAAACGGAGACACCTGCAGGAGGCAAATAAGCGCGCTCCGTTTCGTAAGGTTGTCTCCGGTTAACGAAACGCCGCGAGAATATGATCCAGACACAGGCGGGCCGCGGGTGACAGCGGCTCGCCTTGCCGTGTATAGAGGGCGATCGGATTGACGGCGTGCGCGTCCGGCACATGAATGACGGTGAGCTCGCCGCGTGCCAGCTCGTCCCGCACTTCGAGGGCGGAGACGAAGGCGATGCCGCAGCCGGCCTTCACGGCACGGAGCGTCTCGTACGGGCCGCTGGCCGTCAGGCCGACACGGGGGAGGCCGGCGTTCAGCGTCCGGCAGCAGGCCAGCAGCTTCTCGCGCGTTGAGCTGCCTTCTTCACGGAGGACGAACGGATGCCGCACGACCTCGGCCAGCGGGACCGACCGGCCCGCGAGCGGATGGCCGGACGGGGCGGCGAAGAGCATCTCGTCCTCGATGAGCGGCGTGCAATCGAGGCCGGCGGGCGCCGGCCGGCCGCCGCCGACGACGGCGAAGTCGGCTTCGCAGCGGAGCAGCATGTCGAACGCCGCCCGCGAGTTGACCGTCGTCAGCGACAGTTCGACTTCACCGCGTCCGGCCCTGAAGGAGGCGAGCGGTCCGGGCAGCAGATGGTTCGCCGGCAGATACGTGGCGGCGATGCGCACGCTGCCGGACTTGCCTTCCCGGTACTCGGCGAGCATGCGCTCGATGTCGGCTTCCAGGCTGAACAGCCGCATGGCGCGTTCCGCGAGAAGGCGGCCGGCTTCGGTCAGCCGGACGCCGCGGCCGTCCGCCTCGAGCAGACGCAGATCCAGCTCGGCTTCGAGCTTGCGAATCTGCGACGTGACGGCCGGCTGGCTGATGCGGAGCCGTTCCGCGGCCCGCGTCACGCTGCCCGCTTCGGCGACCGCATGGAACAGGCGAAGGGCGTGAAGATTCATGACGGCGGTCTCCTTCTTGAACACATAACTAATAGTTATGGATTCATTATAACAATATATTATACTTATTGTTCGTTCTCCGCTATGGTTAAAGCAAGAACCATGCGGGAGGCGACGGAACAAATGGAACTGGTCTGCATCGAATGCGGCAAAGCGCGGAGACCGGAGAACCTTTTTCCGATGAGCTGCGAGTGCGGCGGGCTGTTGGAAGTCAGGCATGATTTCAGGCGGGCGGACGCGGAGAAGCTGAGGGCGCTGTTCGATTCCCGGCTCGCGCTTCGGACGGGACCCTATGCGAGCGGCGTCTGGCGGTACAAGGAGCTGATCGACCCCGAGCTGGAGGAGGCGCATATCGTCACGCGCGGCGAGGGCAACACGGGCTTGTACGACTGCGCGCCGGCCGCCCGGTATGCCGGTGTCCGGAAGGTATGGCTGAAGGCGCAGGGCGAGAACCCGAGCGGATCGTTCAAGGACAACGGGATGACCGTCGCCGTGTCGCGGGGCGCCGCGGCGGGCTTCCGGACGCTTGCCTGCGCGTCGACCGGCAACACGGCGTCGTCGCTCGCGATGTACGCGGCGTGGGCCGGCCTGCGCTGCCTCGTGCTCGTGCCGCCCGGCGGCGTCGCGGACGGCAAGCTGGCGCAGACGATCGCCTACGGCGCGGAAGTGTACGGGATCGAAGGAGGATTCGATATCGGCGTCCGGCTGTTGAACCGGTACGGGGAAGAACTCGGATTCTACGTATGCAACTCATTCAACCCGTTCCGGATCGAAGGGCAGAAAAGCATCGTCATCGAGGCGGCGCATCAGCTCGGCTGGTCGCTGCCGGACTGGATCGTGCTGCCCGGCGGGGCGCTCAGCAACGCGTCCGCGCTCGGCAAGGGGCTGCTGGAGATGAAAGCGATCGGGCTGATCGATCGGGTGCCGCGCATCGCCGTCGTGCAGGCGGAAGGGGCGAGCCCGTTCCACCGGATGATCGCCTCGGGCGGCGGGGAGCTGGTCCCCGAACCGGAGCCGCGGACGGCCGCGTCGGCCATCCGCATCGGCAACCCGCCGAGTTGGCGCAAGGCGGCGCGGGTGCTGCGCGAATGCAACGGCGTGACGTGCGCCGTCTCTGACGGGGAAATCATGGCCGCGAAGCGCGTCATCGACCGGAGCGGCATCGGCTGCGAGCCCGCCGCGGCCGCGGGGCTGGCGGGCCTTAAGATGCTGGCCGAAGGCGGCACGATCGGCCGGGACGAGACGGCCCTTGTCGTGCTGACCGGCCACCTGCTGAAGGACGCGGACGCGATCCGGATGCCGGTGCCGGGTCCCGCTCTCGAACCGCTTGCTCCGGACGAACTTTTGGCCCGTCTGGCGAGTGTCCGCTGATACGAAGAGGGCCGCGGCCTCCATGCCGCAGCCCTCTCCCTCACAGGAACCTGCGCGTCACCTTCTTCCCGTCGTGGCTGAACACGATCGGTTTGTCTTCGACGACGGTTTCGAGATGCACCGTCCGGCCCCAGAGCTTGTGCACGTAAGGCAGCGTCTTCTCGACGTATTTCAGGTCGAGCTCGACGCCCTCGTACCGGTGGGTGAGGTACAGCTCGCCCGCGCGGTTGAAGTCGCCGTCGGTGACGACGATGTACGGGAAGCCGCCGTTCACCTTCGAGGTGACGAGCTGGTCGCGGATCGCTTCCCACGATTTGTCGGTGATTTTCCATTCCTGCCCCTTCTTCTCGAACACGTACAGATCCAGCTCTTTCACCAGATCCTTCGTCAAATAGTTGCGCAGGAAGGAAATGTCCGAATCGTTCTCGCGCACTTCGAAAATTTTCGCCCGTCCCTGCCCCGGCTTCCGTCCGAACCGCTCCTGCTCTTCCTTCGTCGGATTGTCCCACCGCTTCTCGATGTCCTCGAAAATTTTCAGTCCGAGGTAATACGGGTTGATGCTGCGCCGCGACGGCGCGACGACGGCGGCGTTCAGCTTCGCGTACTCGATCGCCTCGTCGCTCGTCAGGTCCAGTTCCCGAACGATCCGCTGGTGCCAGTAGGAAGCCCAGCCTTCGTTCATGATCTTCGTCTCGATCTGCGGCCAGAAATAGAGCATCTCGTCGCGCAGCATCGACATGATGTCGCGCTGCCAATCCTCCAGCACGGTCGAATATTCCTCGATGAACCAGACGACGTCTTTCTCCGGCTGGGGCGGAAAACGGCGCTGCGGTTCCGGTTCTTGCTGCTTCTCCTTGGCCCGCTCCTCTTCGTCCAGCTCCCACAGGTCGTCGTACGGCGTCTTGCGCTCGGCGGCGCGCTCCGCCTCCCGCTCCATCTCCTTCTTCAGCATCTCGATGTACCGGTTCTTGTCGAGGCCGTACGGGCGGATCAGCGACGGATCGATATGCTCCTGGATCGCCAGCACGGCGTCGAGGAACTGCTCGACCTCATCGGCGCCGTGTTCGATCTCATAACGCCGGATGCGCTCGGCCGTCGCCGACATGCTCTCGACCATGTTGCGGTTGGACCGGCTGAAGCGGGCGTTGTTCTTGAAGAAGTCGCAGTGGGCCAGCACGTGCGCGACGATCAGCTTGTTCTGGATGAGCGAGTTGCCTTCGAGCAGGAACGCGTAGCACGGATTGGAGTTGATGACAAGCTCGTAAATTTTGCTCAGGCCGTAATCGTATTGCATCTTCATCTTCCGGAACATCTTGCCGAAGCTCCAGTGGCTGAAGCGTGTCGGCATCCCGTAGGCGCCGAACGTGTAAATGATGTCCGCCGGACAGATCTCGTACCGCATCGGATAGAAATCGAGACCGAACCCGCGGGCGATCTCGGTAATTTCGTCGATGGCTCTCTCAAGCTGCCGGATCTCGTCCTGATTCATGGCCGTTCCCCCTCCCGGTCGGGCAGTTCGGCTGCCGTCAGGCGGCGCCGTAGTACCCATTCTATGAATCCGCGCGCGAAACGTATGCCGGGACAGACGCCAAAGTGCGAGCGAATGGTGGAACGTTCGAAAAATGGTGAAAATTGTCCCATTCTGGTCTATAATGGACCCGTCTGAATCCGTAATGAACCAGTAAGAAAGGCGGGAAGCATCATGAAATTGTCGGCCAAATGGCAGCAAATGATGGATTACATCGGATTAACTGACGCAGACACGACGCTCTTGCACGGAAAGACCGCCGAGTTCGACAAAATTGCGGACGCCGTAACGGACGAGCTGTATCGTCGCGTGACGGCCCGTCCGGAACTGAAAGCCATCATCGAACGGCACAGTACCATCGATCGGCTGAAGCAGACGCAGCGCGCCTATTTCATGTCCATGTGCACCAAAGAAATTGATGATGCTTACATTGAGCACCGGATGCGGGTCGGCCGGATTCATTCGCGGATAGGTCTTACGACGCATTGGTATCTGGGGACCTATATGATCTATCTGGATCTGGCGGTTGCGCATCTGCGCCAGGTCTGCCCGGATGATTGGATGGACGTGACGCTTGCGCTCTCGAAAATGTTCAACCTCGATTCGCAGATCGTCCTCGAAGTTTACCAGGAGGAAGAGAAGGCGAAAGTTGAACGGCTGGCGGAGGAGCGCGGCGGCATGCTGAGCGTCATCACGTCATCGGTGCAGGAATTGTCCGCAATGTTGACCCAGCTGAGCACAAGCAGCCGTTCGGCCGCCGACAACGCGCGGCAGTCGGTGCTCGCCCAGGAGCGCTCGGGCGCGTCGATCCGGGAGCTGGAACACGAGATTCACGAAATCTCGGAAATCGGCTCCGTCATGCGGGAGCTGTCGGACCGCACGCATCTGCTCGGGCTGAACGCGGCGATTGAGGCGGCCCGCGCCGGAGAGTACGGCAGAGGTTTCGAGGTCGTCGCGGGCGAAGTGCGCAAACTGGCCGCGTCGTCGAAGGAATCGCTGGATGAAGTTCATCGGAAGCTGGACCAGATCCGGCAGTCGATCCGGACGGCGGTCGAGATCTCGGAGCAGTCCGCCGAATACGCCGGCCGGCAGGCGGCGGTCGCGGAAGAGCTGAACGCCTATGTGCAAATGATCGAACGCGTGGTGGCGGAGCTGGAGTCGCTCAGGGAAAGCGTTGCGGCGGATGTGACGAACTGAAACGAATCATCGCAAGCACGTTCAGCCGGCGGATCGCGCCGAAACCTTGCGGGAGCGCGGTTTTCAGACTGTACGACAGGCGCGTCAACGATACCGAAAAGCGCAACGGACAAGCCCTGACCGCTGCCTTGGAATCCCCCTCCATACGATAGAAATGAAACGGAAGCGGTTCTGAATCGTATATCCGGGTGTGAGTACATGCAGCAAGGAGGGGGCATATGGAAGTTTACCAAGGCGGTTTGGACGGCAGAACGCGCAAGACGGTCGAGCTTCCGCCGGGGTTCTGGAAGAAGGTCGCGATCGGCGCCGTCGTCGTGCTTGTTCTGATCATCGGTTATACATCGTTCTATACGGTCGAGGAGCAGGAGCAGGCGGCCATCCTGACCTTCGGCAAGTACACGGCGACGCAGGAAGAACCGGGGCTGCATTTCAAGCTGCCGTACCCGATCCAGCAGGTGGTGAAGGTGCCGGCGAACCTGACGCAGAAGCTGCAGATCGGCTACCGTGAAGAAAGCGGACAGATCCGCACGGTCGAGGAAGAGGCGCTCATGATCACGGGCGACGAGAACATCGTGCATGCGGACGCCGTCGTGGAATGGAAAATTTCGGACGTGCGCGCCTATCTGTACAACATCGAAGATCCGGAGCGTTTCCTGCGCAACGCGGCCAGCAGCGCGATCCGCTCGGTCATCGGGTCGACGAAGCTCGATTACGCGATCACGGACGGCAAGACCGTCATCCAGACGGAAGTGAAGCAGAAGCTCGAAGAGCTGATGCGCCAGTACGACACGGGCATCTTCATCAGCGACGTGAAGTTCCAGGACATCGAGCCGCCGGAAGGCGAAGTGCAGCAGGCGTTCAAGGAAGTGACGAACGCCCGCGAAGAGAAGAACACGAAGATCAACCAGGCGCAGCGCTACGTCAACGACCGGCTGCCGAAGGCGCGGGGCGAAGCGCAGGCGCTTATCGAGTCGGCGGAAGCGGAGAAGCGTTCCCGCATCCTGAACGCGGAGGGCGACGTCGCGAAGTTCAACGCGATCTATGCGGAATATGTGAAGAATCCTTCGGTCACGAAGGAGCGGCTCGTGCTCGAGACACTCGAGCGGATTCTGCCGAACGCGAAGATCATCATCACGGACGGCAGCGGCAACACGGTGCAATATCTGCCGCTTGACCAGCTGCTGAACCGCTCCGGTTCCGGGAAATCCGGCGGTTCTTCCGGCTCGGCGTCCGGATCGTCGTCCGGTTCATCGTCGGGCGCGGCATCCGGCACAACGTCCGGCGCGACGGGAGGGGGAACGGAGCAATGAAGAAGCGCGGAATGTTTCTGATCGGGCTCGGCGTGCTGCTGCTCGTCATCGTGCTGTCCGGATCGATGTTCATCGCGAAGGAAGGGGAGTACAAGGTCGTGCTCCGCTTCGGCGAAGCGACGCGCATTCATACCGAACCCGGCATCAAGTTCAAGGTGCCGTTCATCGAATCCGTCCGGACGCTGCCGAAGTACCAGAAAGTCTACGACAGCGAGCCGACGCTGATTCTGACGAACGACAAGAAGCCGATCTATGTGGACAACTACACGGTCTGGCGGATCAGCGATCCGCAGAAGTTCCTGCGTTCGCTGAATACGGTATCGAACGCGGAAAGCCGGATTTCCGACGCCGTGTACAACGCGGTGCGACGGAAACTGTCGGAGATCGAATACGGCAACATTATCAGCGAGAATACGGCGCGCGGCGACCTGAACGAGGAAATTACCAAGATCGTCGCCGATGTCGCCGCGAATCAGGGCTACGGCATCGAAGTGATCGACGTCCGCATCAAGCGGACCGACCTGCCGCCGGAGAACAAGGAATCGGTCTATAACCGGATGATCTCGGACCGGCAATCGATCGCCGCGGGCTATCTGTCCGAGGGCGACGAGGAGTCGCGCAAGATTACGTCGAACGCCGACCGCCAGGCGAAGGAGCTGCTCGCCGAAGCCGAGGCGAAGGCGAAGAAGATCATCGCCGAAGGGGAGCAGGAAGCGGCCCGCATCTACAACGAAGCGTACGGGAAAGATCCGGAATTCTACGAGCTGTACCGCACGCTGGAAAGCTATGTGAAGACGTTCGAAGGCGAACCGGTCATCATGATGCCGATCGACTCGCCGTACGCCCGCCTGCTGCTGGGCGAATGATACGGGACATGCGAAAACGGCCGATCAGGAGATATTCTCCTGACGGCCGTTTTGGGTTGGCGGCGCCGGACCGGTTGGGTTGATCCATGAAACGTCGAATTCCGTCTGTTTATTTTCCGAGGCGTGTAGTAGAATGATGGGGAGTCGAATACTGCTTCGGGGAAAGGCAGACGGATCCGTCATGAGGAAACTGCGCGGCGCGCTGCAGCACATCAAGCTGGAACTTGGGCCGGACGCGTGGCACAATTTCCGGATCGATACATCGGCGTCGCTGCTGTTCGCTTTCTTCAATGTCGTCTACAACCAGTTCTACATTGCGATGGCCTTGCGCGCGGGAGCGACCGACTTTCAGGCCGGATTGCTCGCCGCGGCGCCGGCCGTCGGGCTGATGCTGTCGCCGGTATGGGCTTCGTTCATCGAGCGGTCGCAGCCGCGCCCGTACATGGTCTGGCCGAATCTGATCGGCCGCGCGTTGATCGTGCTGCCGGCGTTCTTCGGCGTGCCGGTCGTCTTCGTCGCGACCGCGCTGGTCTTCCAGCTGCTGATGGGGGTGCAGGCGCCCGCATACGCCGCGCTTATTCCGCGGATGTACCCGCCTCGCCACCGCGGCCGGCTCATGGGCAATGTCCGCGTCGCAATGGTCGTGCTCATGATCCCGATGGCCTACGCGGTCGGCCGGTGGATGGACGAAGCGGGGTCGGGCGGGCCGCTGGCGGCGGCGGCCGTGCTCGGCGTCCTGTCGATTCTTCTGTTCACGCGGATTCGGGAATCCGAGCCGGTGAAAACCTCGTCCGACCCGCCGCGGCGCGACGGACTCAAGGGCCAATGGCAGCTCGTGAGGGAGAGCAAGGAGCTGAGCCTGTTCCTGCTGGCCACGACGTTCACCGGCTTCTGCAACATCGCGGCCGGGCCGCTGTACCAGATCATCCAGGTGGACCGGCTGGCGCTCTCGAACGTGGAGATCGGCTATGCGCGGATCGTCTACTATGTCTTTCTGCTCGCGTCCTATTTCGTGGCCGGCTGGGTGATCGACCGGTATTCGGCGCGGCACACGGTGGTATACGGCCTCGCCGCGTTCGCGATCGTGCCGGTGCTGTACGCCCTGTTCGGCAATTACCCGGCCGTCCTCGCGGGCAGCGCCGTGCTCGCCATCGGCGACGCGATCTGGGACATCGGGTTCATGACCTACGTGTTCCGCCTGGCGCCGGGACGGGAGGCCGCAGCCTTCGGCCTGCACATGATGCTGTTCGGCATCCGGGGTACGATCGGCCCGATCCTGTCAACGGCGTTGTCCGGCATCGGCGTGCCGATGACCGCGCTGCTGGCCGCCGCCGCGCTGTTCGGCTGGATGGGCGTGGCGCTCTTCCTGCTCCTCGGCAGACGGACCCGACACGCATAAACTCAAGCCGCCGGCTTGCTGCCGGCGGCTTCGTACGTCATACGGCGGGCTGTTCGCGTCTGTGGAAGAACGATTTGAGCGCGGCGTAGACTTCATTTTTTTCCCGGATGACATAATAGAGAAACCGCGGATACGTGATATGTTTGTAGGCCGACATCAGCGTGCTGGACCGGTTGTACTGGTTCACTTCGCCGTAACCGAACAGGTTCGACCGCTTGAGCAGCTCCCCGATCAGCTTCACACAGCGCTCGTTGTCGCTCGTCAGGTTGTCGCCGTCGGAGAAATGGAACGGATAGATGTTGTACGAAGACGGCGGGTACCGGGAGTCGATGATCTCGAGCGCCTTCATATACGCGGAGGAGCAGATGGTGCCCCCGCTCTCGCCGCGGTTGAAAAATTCGTCCTCCGACACTTCCTTCGCTTCCGTATGGTGGGCGATGAACACGATTTCGACGTTCTCGTAGCGGTGCCTCAAGAAGCGGGTCATCCAGAAGAAAAACGTGCGCGCGACGTACTTTTCGAAGCTGCCCATGGAACCCGAAGTGTCCATCATGGCCAGCACGACCGCGTTCGATGTCGGCTGCACGATCTCTTCCCATGTCTTGTAGCGCAGGTCGTCCGGCGAAATGCCGTGGATGCCCGGTCTGCCGCTGAGCGCGTTGCGGCGGAGGTTCTCGAGAATGGTCCGCTTCTTGTCGATGTTGGACGAGAGGCCTTTCTTGCGGATGTCGTTGAACCGGATGTCCTTCGTCTGCAGTCGGTTTTTGTCCTTCGGGCTGAGAAAAGGCAGTTCCAGTTCGGCGAACAGCATCGTTTCGATTTCTTCGAGCGTCACTTCCGCCTCGATCACGTCTTCCCCGGGCTGATCGCCCGCTCCTTCGCCCGCTCCGCCGTTTCCGGACGGGTCAATGCCGATCACGTCGCCGACCGAGCTGTTGCCGTCTCCCTGGCCGACATGCCGGCTCTTGTTGTAATTGTAGATAAAACGGTATTCGTCCAGACTGCGGATCGGCACTTTGATGATCTGTTTGCCGTCGGAAAGGATGATGTTCTCTTCGGATACCAGGTCCGGCAAGTTTTGTCGGACGGCTTCCCGCACTTTCTGCTGGTGCCTCGCCTGATCCTGGTAGCCCTTGCGATGCAGCGACCAATCTTCCCGCGAAACGATGAACGACGGCTGGCCGGCTTCCATCATGGACTTGCACCTCCCGCATCGACAACTTGCCGTTTTCTATTCAATATATTCACGGCGAAGGCGGTTATGTGATGAAGGGCTTGCCCAATCCGGAAATGCCGGGACGAGGCGCGGGCGATTTGATTGCGGGGTTAGACGCGCGGTATAGTGATGACAGAGGGAAAAAGCGGCAGGCGGCCCGGCAACCCGGCCGCCTGCATGTTCGCGGTGTTTACTGAACGATGAGCCCGATCACGAACAGGGTGCTCGTGCCGGCAAGCAAAATGGCGTTGAAGACGAGTCCGAGAATGGCGAATACGCGCCGCCGGTTCCGGATGACGCAGCCGACGATGCCCAGCACGACGCCGACGACGGACAGCAGCAAGCCGAGGAGGATCAGCAAGGATCCGATCACGAGCGGGATGTTCCCGGCAACTTCATCCGGTCCCGGCATTGCGATCACGCCGCCCTCGGTCGTGTATTCGGCCATTCCGGCGAGCGTGGCGCCAAATCCGACAATCGCCAGCAAGATGCTGACAAGCCCGATGACGAAGGACGCGATGCCGGGGCCGGAATGCTTCAGGGGCGCGGAATTCACCTCCGGCTGCACAGGGGTCATGAATTGCGATTGTTCCTGAGACCCTTCCACTTGCCCATTGCCTCCCATTTGTCGTAATGTGACCATTATAACCTGACGGAATGGATGTGAAAACCTTGAATTGGAAAAAACATGCCGCCATCGGGGCGATTTATGCGGGACTTGCCGTCGCGTTCGGCGCGTTCGGCGCGCACGTGCTGGAGGCACGGCTGTCCCAGGATTCGCTCTCGACGTATGAGACGGCCGCCCGCTATCATATGTACCATGCGCTCGGGCTCGTGCTGACGGCGATTCTGGCCGGACGCGCGGAAGCGGGAGCGACCGGACGGCTGTTCGCCTGGTCCTTGCGGCTGCTGCATGCCGGCATCTGGCTGTTCTCGGGCAGCCTGTATGCGCTTGTTTTGACCGGGACGGGGTGGCTCGGCGCGATTACGCCGCTGGGCGGAGTGTCCTGGGTCGCCGGCTGGGGGCTCGCGGCTGCCGCGCTTCTGCGTTCCGGCCGCCAGCTCCCGGCGGTCGGAAATTGTAATCGCGGTCACAAAAATAATGCCGAATCCGGCCAAAATCCGGTATAATGAAAAAGATGAATTTTCCATCGCCCCGCAAGCCATACGGCTCGCGCCGTGCTCTTTCGGTCGGGCGCGGCCGTCAAGCGGTGTAATAGATCTGCATCATGTCGTGTCGGGAAGGATGGTTCGCGCAAATGGCATTGCATGATCCGGCCCACGAAGGCAAGCTGCGACGGGGTCCTTCCGCTTCGACCGCCGCCCCGGTGATCTGGATCAGCGGAGCGGTTGCCGCATGGGCCGCGGCGGCTCCCCTGTTGATGCCGGGACAGGCGGCCGTATGGACGACTGCCGTGGCGGCAGTGACCGGATTTGCTGCAGCAACGGTCCTCGCCTTCAGACGCCCGAAACGGGGAAGCGCGGCAGCCGCGCCTGTCCGTGAAGCGGGCGAGACGATTTTCCGACACGCTCCGTTTCCCATCGTCATCGCGGATGCGAAGGGACATGTCCGGGAAGCCAATGAAGAAACCTTGCAATTATACGGGTATGAACGTGTCGAATTGAGCCGGTTTTCGCTGCCGGAACTGGCGCCCCCCGCCTCGCGAAGCGCGCTGATGGAAGGCCTGAAAGCGGCGGCGGCCGGGGAGAGGCGGCAGGTCGAACTGGCCATGCTGCACAAGAGCGGTTACGAATTGGATATCCGGCTTTTGCTTTCGCCCTGCCCCCTGCAAAGCGGCGAGCCCGGCATCGTCGCGCTCATCCAGGACATCGGGGAGCAGAAGCGCAGCTCGGAACGGATTCGCTATCTTGCGTACTACGACGACATGACCGGGCTGCCGAATCGGCGATTGTTCATGGCTACGCTGACGGAAACACTTTCCCGCCCGCGTCCGTCCGACCGGAAAGCGGCGGTTCTGTACCTGGATCTTGACCGTTTCAAACTGGTGAACGATTCGTTCGGGCGGGATTTCGGCGACATGCTGCTGCTGCAAGTGGCGGAACGGCTGTCGCGCAATCTGGGAGAGAGCGATCTGGCGGCACGGATGGAGGGCGACGAGTTCGCCGTCCTGTACGACGGCGTCGCTTCGGAATCGGAAGCGCTGGAACGGGCGCAGCTGTTGCTCCGGCTTCTGGAAGAGCCGTTCGAGCTGCAGGGTCATCCGTTCCACCTCAGTGCCAGCATCGGCATTGCCCTGGCCAGTGCCGGCTGCGATCCGGCCGGGGTGATCAAGCAGGCCGACATTGCGCTCGGCCTGGTGAAGGACAACGGCCGCAACGGCTGCATGCTCTACACCGGCGAGACGGACAATTCCTCGCTCGAGCGGCTGACGATGCAGCACGAGATGAAGCTGGCGCTTGCACGCGGAGATTTCCGGCTGTTCTATCAGCCGCAGTACGAGATCGAGACGGGACGCCTGATCGGGATGGAGGCGCTGCTTCGCTGGCAGCATCCCGAACGGGGCATGATTCCGCCGGGAGAGTTCATTCCGATCGCGGAGGAGAGCGGCCTGATCGTCCAGTTGGGCGATTGGGTGCTGGCCGAGGCATGCAGGCAGAACAAAACCTGGCAGTCCCTCGGACTGCCGGCCGTGCCGGTGTCCGTCAATCTGTCGATGCGGCAGTTTCTGCAGCGCAACCTGAAGGAGCGGGTGGAGCGCATTCTGGCCGAAACGGGACTGGAGCCGCAGTATCTGGAACTGGAGATTACCGAATCCATGACGATGGACGTGAAATACGCGACGGCCTGTCTGCTGGAGTTGGCGGAACTCGGCGTGCGCATCAGCATCGACGACTTCGGCACCGGGTACAGTTCGTTTCATCATCTGAAAAATTTCCCGATCCATCGTCTGAAGATCGACCGCTCGTTCGTCCGCGATATCCGGCAGGATCCGAACGATGCGGCGATCGTCGCGGCCATCATCGCGATGGCGCACAATTTGAATCTGCCGGTCATCGCGGAGGGTGTGGAGTCCGAGGATCAGCTCCACTTTCTGAAGACGCACCGCTGCGACGGTTTCCAGGGGTATTATCGCAGTCCGCCCGTGCCGGTGCAGGATGCGGAATCGCTGCTGCGCGAAGCCGGCGGGCGGGCGGACTGAAGCGGGCCGGCGGGATCAGGTCTCGATGAAATCGTCGATCTCGAACAGCCCGAACGTATAAACTTTCTTCTCGTCGACATGGTACACCGTGACGGTGTACATGGATTCGTCAAGATTGATAATGCGGCAAGGCACGCTCAGCTTGATGCCGCGCCCGCGGTTGACATTGAGCCGGACCAGCCGGTTGCCCGCAATGTATCCGCGAATGCGTTCCATCGCTTTGTCGATGCAGCCCGTGGAGTCGCCGTCATCGGCGGCTCCTTTTGCATTGCCGCCGGACATTCCTTGGGAGTTCCCGGACGACGGGCCCAATGACTTGCCCGCGACTGCCGGACGGAAGGCGGATTCCGGTGTGACCGAATTCCCATGAGCAAGCTCCGACGGAATCGGAAGCGGGTTCAATTGACGCGGTCCCTGGGTGACCTGTCGGATGAGTCTTCCGGTCTCTACGCCCGATTTGATCCGGTAGTCCGTGAAGCCGCTCCGGTTCAGCGCCGTCACGAGATGTTCCAGCGCCGTTGCGTTCGTGTCGCTTTCGATCAGCAGTTCCACGTTGAAGATGTACAGGTTTCTCCCCGATGGTTGTTCGTTTCTCATTTTCATCTCTACTAATGCCCCTTACCTTTCTGATCTTATTGTATCACGCATGGGTCCGCCGGCATAGATTTTCACCCAAAAAAGCAACGAAAAGAAGGACAGGACGCCTGCCCTTACGGGCCGGGGGCGTTGGGAATAGGTTAGGAATAGAGTTGCAGAAATTCCTGACAAAGGGTGATCGGAATGATCCGGCTGGTACCCATGCCGTTTGAAGGAGGCGTTGCCCTGGGCGTGGAAGTCCTTCTGCCGAAAACGACGCTCCTGGCTATCACGACCGATGTCGGATATATCATGTGTGGCGCACTGGATGTGGCGCTGCTCAACGAGAGGCTGCGCGACCGCGGCATCGTGGCGGGCAGGGCCGTCGGCGTGCGCACGCTCGAGCAGCTGATGGAAGCTCCGCTGGAGTCGGTGACGGCAGCGGCCGAAGCGCGCGGCATCCTGCCGGGCATGCGCGGGGCCGACGCATTGAAGCGGATGGTTTGAACGGTGGATGCAGGATGAACGCCCATGCCGATTGGCATGGGCGTTGTTTTGGTTTCGTTATTTGGTTTCGAACAATGCACGCAGGTTGACATCGTAAGGCGGACGCACGATGCCCTTCTCGGTGATGATCGCGTCGACGTACTCGGCTGGCGTCACGTCGAAGGCCGGATTGTAGACGCGGACGCCGTGCGGAGCGGTCCTGCGGCCGAACCCTTCGGTGATTTCTTCCGCCGGGCGCTCTTCGATCGGAATCTCCGCGCCGGTCGGCGTGTTCAGATCGATCGTCGACAGCGGGCAGGCGACATAGAACGGAATGCCGTGCGCCTTCGCCAGCACGGCGACGCCGTAGGTGCCGATCTTGTTCGCGACGTCGCCGTTCGCCGCCACCCGGTCGGTGCCGACGATGACCGCCTGCACCCAGCCGGAACGCATGACCGCGGCGGCCATGTTGTCGCAGATGAGCGTGACATCAATGCCGGCCTGATGCAGTTCGAACGCCGTCAGGCGCGCGCCCTGCAGCACGGGGCGCGTCTCGTCCGCGAACACTCGCAGCTTGATGCCGCGTTCGGCGGCGAGATAGAACGGCGCCAGGGCCGTGCCGTATTTCGCCGTTGCCAGGCCGCCGGCGTTGCAGTGGGTGAGCACGCCCATGCCGTCCGCAAGCAGCGTGAGCGCATGCTCGCCGATCAGCCGGTTCGTCTCGATGTCTTCGGCGTGGATCGCTTCCGCTTCGCGGACAAGCGCTTCCTGGCAGCTATCCGCCGGGGCGCCGCTTGCCGCAAGCGCTTCGGCGCGCGCGGTCATCCGGTCGAGCGCCCAGAACAGGTTGACGGCGGTCGGCCGGGATGTCGCCAGATATTCGGCGTGGCGCTTCACGGCGTCCAGCCAGGCGTCCGTTCCGCCCTGGACCGCCTTCGCGGAACCGAGCACGACGCCGTAAGCGGCGGCGATGCCGATCGCGGGCGCGCCGCGCACGGCGAGGCTGCGGATCGCCTCCCATACTTCTTCCGGCGTGTCAAGATGCAGATACTCGATGCGTTCGGGAAGCTGCCGCTGATCGAGCAGTTCGAGCTGCGAGCCTGTCCAGTTCAGCGGCGAGAGCGGTTGATGGGTTGTCGTCATGATGAATTATCCTTTCAGAGCGGCTGCCGCTTCGCGGGCCGCGTCGATTGCGAAGTCAATGGATTCGGCGCCGCGATTGCCCTTGATCAACGCCTTGCCGATGCGGAGCGCGATGCGCTGCGCTTTCTCCCGGACGGCTGCGTCGGGGATGCGGTCGATGTCGGCGACGTGCGCCAGACCGACGATGCGGCGGACCATTTTGCACCCGGCGTAACCGATCGAGTCCTGCAGCAGTCGGCGCATGTAGTCGTCCTGGTAGCCGGCCGCCCGCGCGGCGAGCCGGTCGACGTTCTTCTCGTTCCAATGTGCCCGGAACTTCCGGTCGAACTGCGTCCAGATGCTCTTCACCGTCTCCAGCAGATATTCGCGGTACGACGTTCTGGAAGCTTCGTCGGCGCTCCAGTGGAGCTGGCCGGCGTAGTTCAGCAGCAGGTTGCCGATAACCGCGCCGATGTCGAAGCCCATCGGACCGTAGTATGCGAATTCGGGGTCGATCACTTTCGTCGAATCTTCGCGGACGAAGATGCTGCCCGTATGCAGGTCGCCGTGCAGCAGCGCCTGGCCCTGCGTCAGAAATTTCTCGCGCAGCAGCGCGACTTCGAAATGCAGCTTCTCGTCGGTCCGCAGCGCTTCGGCTTCGTCTTCGATCGCCGCGTCGTAATTGTTGTTCGACGAGACGGTGTACGGGTCGTCGAAGATGAGATCTTCGGTGATCTTGCACAGTTCCGGATTGATGAACCGGCCGGCCTGCACTTTCTTCTCCTGCTGGTTCATGCCGAGATCGGATGTGAAGAACAGCGTGTTCGCGAGGAACGTCGAGATATGATCGGCGAACAGCGGATAGCGGCGGCACTGCATCAGCCCGCTGCGCATGATGATATGGTCGCTCAGATCTTCCATGACGGTGAGCGCCAGATCCGGGTCGTACTTGTACACTTTCGGCACGAGGCCCGGCGCAAGGCGGCCTTCCTGGATCAGCGCCTCGCTCTCGATGCGCGAACGGTCGAGCGTCAGCGGCCAGGATTCCCCGACAACCTTCGCGTAGGGGAGCGCCTGCTTGACGATGAGGCTGCGGCCCGATTGCTCGTCGCGGATATGGAAGACGAGGTTCAGGTTGCCGTCCCCGATCTCGCGGCACTTCAGCTCGGCTCCCTGCGGGAAGACGCCTTCAATCCGGCGGGCGAGCTCGATCGCTTCCGATTCGGTAAGCGGATGGTATTCGGACAATTGCGGCACCTCCGTGGCGTTGCCTTCAATAGTGACATTATCCCTAGATAGTATAAAGAAGTTTTAATCTGATTGGAATACCCTCTATTGCTTCGTTTGCAGGGAATTCGCGGTTATGAATCGACGTTCAGGCCGGTCAGCCGGACGGTACATGCCAGCGCCGCGCTTCCCGGTACGGCGTCAGTCGGTCTCCATCAGTCCGGCCGCTTGAAGGGGACCTTTGGCCGTAAGCAAGGACAACACCTTGGCCATGTCCTCCGGGGATTCCCTGCAGCCGTTATTCAACCAATATTGGATCACGCTCAAATGAGCGCCGGAAATGTAAGAGGCAACATGCTCGGGCGAAATTGGCGTCCGATTCGGGCGGGTCCGCGATGCGGCCGTTCTTTCATATAATTGGTCCCACATTGCCTGTTTCAGTCGGGATTGAAAAACGGGATCGCCTTTGGGGCTGAGCAGCACTTTCAGAAAGTCCCGATTCCGGTAAAAGTATTGAAAAATGTCAATGGCAATCGGCAGCGAATCACCGACGGTCTTGCGGATGGCCGCATGTCTTCTCGCAATGTCCATGATTCCTTCCATAAATTCGGATTCATGGCTGGACAAGCAATGGTACTTGTCCTGGTAATGCGCGTAGAACGTGCTGCGGTTGATGCGCGCTTTGGCGGTAATATCCTTGATTGTAATGGCTTCGAAACCTTTCTCCTCCATCAGTTGAATCAATGCGTCTCTGATCGCTTCAAGGGTCTTGGTCACGCGCAGATCTTGCTTCTTTTCCATCGTCCGACTCCCTTTGCCCGACAATTTTGCACGGTTTGTTGTCTAACCGTCAAAACCGGCGGCATTGCTTGTTGTTGCGGCTATCGCTTTGATTTTATACTAAACACGCTGATTAATAAACAACACTGTGTTGGGGAGGAAGGCATGACGATGGGGATCATTGACAAGCTGGCGAAAAGCATGGCTACACGCGCAACGGTCATCGATAAAACCAAAGCGGCGGAGCACACGTATCGATTGACGATCCGGCTGCAGGGTTCTCAATCGTTTGCGTATCGTCCGCAGGACTTTTTGCGAATTCTTGTCCTGGATGATCCGAAAGTACCGTTGCGGGATCGTGTGCGGTCCTATTCCGTCTGGAATTTCGATGCCCGGACGCAAACCCTCGATCTGGCGGTGTGCACATTTTCCAACGGTCCCGGAGCGCATTGGATCCAAAACGTGCGGGCGGGCGACGACGTTTATTTCATGAAGCATGCCAGCAATCTGGTCATCCATCAGGATGACGCCGACGCCGTGATGATCGGCGATATTTCCGCTCTGGGCCATCTGTACGGTCTGCGCCGGTTTTTCCGGTATCCGGAACGCGTATCCGGTTTGATTTTTGGCCGGGATCAAGCCGATTTTTTCCCGGATCTCGACGGTGAGTCCCCCTTTCAGTTCATTGCAGGCGGGCCGCATCAAGATCAAACGGTTATATCCGCGGTAGAAGCCGCACTGCCCCGCCACGCCGGCAAAACCGCCATTTATGTCGCGGGTGACGGCGAAATGTGCAAATTGCTTTATAAATATCTGAAGAGTTTGGGATGGAGCGGCAAACAGGTCAAGGTCAAGCCGTTTTGGATCCAGGGGAAAAAGGGATTGGAGTAAACATGCCCCGGATGTTCGCAATCGGGCGCCGGTATCTGGTATAATGAAGACTCAGCATGGATCGGGGGGATGCCGGGCAATGGACGATAACGTGACGCGGCTGGCCGGCGTGCGGGACGGCACCGCGTTGAAAGAATGGGCATCGGCGATTGATGCGCTTGTCTGCGGGCGGCAGCTGATCCTGATCCGCAAGGGCGGAATCGCCGAGGAAACGCGGGATTTCCAGCTCGCCGCGCCGCGGTTCTGGCTGCTGCCGACCTACGAGCATCAGCGGGAGCATCTGCTGAAGGAAGAATTCCGGCCGCTGATCGGCCGCACGCTGGCCGAGCGCGAAGCGGCGGGAGGCCGGCTGCTGCTGAAGGCGTGGGCGGAGGCGGTGCGCGACATCGAGGTGACCGATGCGGAAACGCTGGCGAAACTCGACCGTTTTCACATCTGGACCGGCGCGTTTGCGGACGAACGGCTGAAATGGAAGCGGACAAAACCGCTCCATGTGCTCATCCTTCGCGTCCATGCGGTTGAAGAGCCTGTCGCGATCCCGCACCGGGAGTCGTATGCCGGATGCAAATCCTGGGTGAAGCTCGAGGATGACGCGGCGGACGCCGGGTTCCGTCCCGTGCTGTCGGATGAGGAATTTCTGCGGCGGGAAGCGGAAATTCTGAACGCGCTGGCCTGATCCGGCGGGTTGCCGCACGGCCGGGGCGGCGGACTGTCAGGGAAGCTGACGGGACCGGGCCGGCGTTTGTTGCGTTGCGCCGGGAAATATATTAGAATAATTTTAAATTACTTGGCGATTATCATTGATAATCACCTTTCAATACAGATCAATGCGGAAGGAGACACCATACATGGCGACTCGATTCACGGTAAAAGGACTGCGGGCGTCGATCGAAGGCAAGGAAATTCTGAAAGGCATCGACATCGACATCCGCGGCGGCGAGATCCATGCCATCATGGGTCCGAACGGCACGGGCAAGAGCACGCTCGCGTCGGCGCTCATGGGGCATCCGAAATATGAGGTGACGGAAGGCGAAGTGCTGCTCGACGGCGAGAATCTGCTCGAGATGGAAGTCGACGAGCGGGCGCGCGCGGGCCTGTTCCTCGCGATGCAATATCCGAGCGAAATCACGGGCGTGACGAACGCGGACTTCCTGCGCAGCGCGATCAACGCGCGCCGCGGCGAAGGCAACGAAATTTCGCTCATCAAGTTCATCCGCCAGCTCGAAGCGAAGATGAAAGAGCTCGAGATGAATCCGGAGTTCGCCCACCGCTATCTGAACGAAGGGTTCTCGGGCGGCGAGAAGAAGCGGAACGAAATTCTGCAGATGATGATGCTCGAGCCGAAGATCGTCATCCTCGACGAAGTCGACTCGGGTCTCGACATCGACGCGCTGAAGATCGTCGCGAGCGGCGTCAACAGCATGCGTTCGGAAGACCGCGGCTTCCTGATCATCACGCACTATCAGCGGCTGCTGAACTACATCAAGCCGGATTTCGTCCACGTCATGATGCAGGGACGCATCGTGAAGTCGGGCGGTCCGGAACTGGCCGAGCGCCTCGAAGCCGAAGGTTACGACTGGATCAAGGAAGAGCTGGGCATCGTCGACGAGACCGTCGGTCAAGCCTGAGCGGAGAGGGGCGTTGACACGACATGAGTACGCAACTGAATGCTCCGGTAAGCCGTGAAAATATCGAAGCTTTGTCCCAGGGCAGAGGCGAGCCCGGCTGGCTGACCGACATCCGGAAAGAAGCGGCTGCGCTGGCCGGCACGCTGGAATGGCCCAGACCCGAGAAAATGCGCATCGACCGCTGGAATCTGACGGCGTTCGGCGTCGACAGGCATCCCGAACTTGCGGGAGATTTGTCGCAGCTGCCGGAAGAGATCCGCGCTTCGCTGCCGCAGGATGCCGCGAATCTTGTCGTACAGCGCAATTCCGGCGCCGCGTACCGCAACCTGGCGGAAGAGTGGAAAGCGAAAGGCGTTATTTTTACCGATCTGGAGACGGCCGTCCGCGAACACGGCGATCTCGTGAAGAAGCATCTGTTCAGCGTCGTCAAGGCGGATGAAGACAAGCTGACCGCGCTGCACGCGGCGCTCTGGAACGGCGGCGTCTTCGTGTATGTGCCGAAAAATGTCGAAGTGGAAGTGCCGCTGCAGGCCGTTCTTTACCTGGACGATGCGGAAGCGGCTTTCGCGCCGCATATTCTGATCGTGGCCGACGCGAACAGCCGCGTGTCCTATGTCGACCGCGTGCTGGCGAGCGGCGCCGGCCGGTCGGCCGTCGCCGTCCATCACTCCGTGGTCGAAGTCGTCGCCGGCCCCGGCGCGCTGGTGCGGTTCGCATCGATCCACCATCTGCCGGAGAGCGTCGTGGATCTGTCGATCCGCCGCGCGACGCTGGCGAACGACGCGCGGATCGAATGGATCATCGGCGATCTGAACAACGGCAACACGCTGTCGGTCACCAAATCGGACCTGCAGGGCAACGGCTCCACGTCCGACTCGAAGCTGATCACGGTCGGCACCGGGTCACAGAACATGAGCATCACGACGCATGCCGTCCACCACGGTCTCAGCTCGGAGAGCGAGATGGAGACGCGGGCCGTCATGCGCGATTCGGCGACGGCGATCTTGAGCGGCGTCACGAAGATCGAGAAGGGCGCCACGAAGGCGAACGGCCATCAGACGGAACGGGTGCTCATGCTGAGCCCGAAGGCGCGCGGCGACGCGAACCCGATCCTGCTCATCGACGAGGACGACGTCAAGGCGGACCACGCCGCGAGCGTCGGCCGGGTGAACGAGGAGCAGCTCTACTATCTGATGTCTCGCGGCATTGACCGTGAAGTGGCGGAACGGCTCATCATCCGCGGCTTCCTGGAGCCGATCGTGTCCGAAGTGCCGATCGAAGCGGTGCGCGAGGAACTCGAGCGGATGATCGAAGGGAAGCTGAACGCATGAACCCGCTCGAGCTTCGCAAGCAGTTTCCGATCCTGGACCAGCAGGTGAACGGGCATCCGCTCGTTTACCTGGACAACGCGGCGTCCTCGCAGAAGCCGCGCAGCGTCATCGACGCGATCGTGCGCTATTACGAGCACGACAACGCGAACGTGCACCGCGGCGTCCATACGCTTGCATCCCGCGCGACCGACGCCTATGAAGGGGCGCGGGCGAAGGTCGCGAAGTTCCTGAACGCGGCCAGCGAGCGGGAAATCGTGTTCACGCGCGGCACGACGACGGCGCTGAACATCGTCGCCCGCTCTTGGGCACGCGCCGCGCTGCGCGAAGGCGACGAGATCGTGCTGACGCCGATGGAGCATCACGCGAACCTGATTCCGTGGCAGCAGGCGGCGAAGGCGACGGGCGCGGTGCTGCGCTACATTCCGATGCAGCCGGACGGCACGATCCGGCTGTCGGACGTCGAGGCGACGCTGACGGACCGGACGAAGATCGTCTCCGTCACCCACGTTTCGAACGTGCTCGGCGTCGTCAACCCGGTGAAGGAAATCGCGGCGCTGGCGCACAAGCGCGGCGCGGTCATGGTCGTCGACGGTGCGCAGTCGGCGCCGCACATGAAGGTGGACGTACGGGATCTTGATTGCGATTTTTACGCATTCTCGGGTCACAAGATGTGCGGTCCGACCGGAATCGGGGTACTCTATGGGAAACGGGAACTGCTCGAGCAGATGGAACCGGTCGAGTACGGCGGCGAGATGATCGAGCACGTCGATTATTACGACGCGACGTGGAAGGAAGCGCCTTGGCGGTTTGAGGGCGGCACGCCGATCATCGCGGGCGCGGTCGGCCTGGCGGCGGCGATCGATTTCCTGACGGAGATCGGGATGGACAACATCGACCGCCACAGCGAGGCGCTTGCCCGCTACGCCTACGACCGTCTGTCCGAGATCGAAGGCGTCACGCTGTACGGCCCGCGCGAAGGCCGCGTCTGCCTCGTGACGTTCAACCTGAACGATGTCCATCCGCATGACGTGGCTACGGTCCTCGACACGGAAGGCGTCGCGATCCGTGCGGGGCACCATTGCTGCCAGCCGCTCATGCGCAAGCTCGAGGTGACGGCGACCGCCCGCGCCAGCTTCTATCTCTACAACACCGAGGAAGATGTGGAACGGCTGGCCGCGGCGCTAATCAAGGCAAAGGAGTTCTTCGGACATGCAATTGGATGAACTGTATCGAAGGGTCATCATGGATCACTACAAAAATCCCCGCAACCGCGGCACGATGGACGAAGACTCCGTGACGGTCAATCTGAACAATCCGACTTGCGGCGACCGGATCCAGCTGCAGCTGCGGGTGGAAGACGGCGTCGTCAAGCAGGCGAAATATACGGGAGAAGGCTGTTCGATCAGCATGTCTTCGGCCTCGATGATGACGGATGCGATCCGCGGCAAGACGCTGGACGAAGCGCTCGGTCTGGCGGAGAAGTTCAGCGCCCTGATGCAGGGGCAGCCCGTCGAATTCGAGGAGTACGAAGATCTCGAGGCGCTTTCGGGCGTCAGCAAGTTCCCCGCGCGGATCAAATGCGCGACGCTCGCCTGGAACGCGCTGCGCAAAGGCATCGAAGCCGGGCGGCAGGGCTGACGGGTGGCTGGAAGGCACGGTTTTTGAGAATCGGGCTGATTTTGGCAAGGAATGAATGAAGGAGGCTGAGGGCGATGGCGAAGAAGGCGCCGGAGTTGGAAGAATACAAATATGGCTTCCGCGACGAGCACAAGGCTGTCTTCCAGACGGGCAAAGGGCTTACGGCGGACGTCGTGCGCACGATCTCGCAGATGAAGGGCGAGCCGGAATGGATGCTCGAGTTCCGCCTGAAGGCGCTGGAGCAGTTCAACAAGATGCCGGTCCCGCGCTGGGGCGGCGATCTGGACGAACTCGATTTCGACGATATCCAATACTACGTCAAGCCGTCCGAGAAACAGGGCCGCACTTGGGAAGAAGTGCCGGCCGAAATCAAGGAGACGTTCGACAAGCTGGGCATTCCCGAGGCGGAACAGAAGTTCCTCGCGGGCGTATCCGCCCAGTACGAGTCGGAAGTCGTCTACCACAACATGCGTGAAGATCTGGCGAAGCAGGGCGTCATCTTCATGGACACCGACACCGCGCTGAAGGAGCATCCGGAGATCTTCAAGGAGTACTTCGGCACGGTCGTGCCGCCGACGGACAACAAGTTCGCCGCGCTGAACAGCGCTGTCTGGTCCGGCGGCAGCTTCATCTACGTCCCGCCGGGCGTGAAGTGCGAAATTCCGCTGCAGGCGTACTTCCGGATCAACTCGGAGAACATGGGGCAGTTCGAACGGACGCTCATCATCGCCGACGAGGGCAGCTTCGTCCACTACGTCGAAGGCTGCACGGCGCCGATCTACAGCACGAACTCGCTGCACAGCGCCGTCGTCGAGATCATCGTGAAGAAGGATGCGCGCGTCCGCTACACGACGATCCAGAACTGGGCGCCGAACATTTACAACCTCGTCACGAAGCGCGCGGTCGCGGAAGAGAACGCGACGATGGAATGGGTCGACGGCAACATCGGCTCCAAGCTGACGATGAAATATCCGGCCGTCATCCTGAAAGGCCGCGGCGCGAAGGGCAGCGTCCTGTCCATCGCGGTTGCAGGCAAAGGCCAGCATCAGGACGCCGGGGCGAAGATGATCCACCTCGCGCCGGATACGACGTCGACGATCATTTCGAAGTCGATTTCGAAGCACGGCGGCAAGGTGACGTACCGCGGTCTCGCGTCGTTCAGCCGCAACGCCGACGGGGCGAAGTCGAACATCAAGTGCGACACGCTCATTCTCGACAACCAGTCGACGTCGGACACGATCCCGTACAACGAGATCATGAACGACAACATCACGCTCGAGCACGAGGCGACGGTCTCGAAGGTATCGGAAGACCAGCTCTTCTACCTGATGAGCCGCGGCCTGTCCGAAGCGGAAGCGACGCAGATGATCGTCATGGGCTTCATCGAGCCGTTCACGAAGGAGCTGCCGATGGAGTACGCGGTCGAGATGAATCGATTGATCAAGTTCGAGATGGAAGGCTCGATCGGTTAAACAGCTGCATTGCGCGTGACATCCGGCGCGGTCACCCTTTGGAAGGGGGCCGCGTCATTTTTTGTGAAAAATGCACCGATAAAAATGTTGATTTTCTCTGTTCCCGGAGTCGGCGGGATGGTATCCTTTTCTTCAGGAAACCGCATTCAAAGGAGATCTGCCGATGATCACGAAAACCCATGCCCTATGGCGCAAAGAAGAATACACGTACCCCGTAACAGGCGATTTTGTACCGAATCTCGTCACCTATGTCCACGAAGATGATGAAATCAGGCCCGCGCTTATTGTCGTACCGGGCGGCGGGTATATCCTCGTTTCTCCCACGGAAGGGGAGATTGTGGCCAAGGCCTTTTACGACAAAGGTTACAATGTATTCGTACTTACCTACACGACGAATCTGTTGCAGAGAACGCCCTTGAAACTGCAGCCGCTGAAGGATCTGTCCCAAGCGGTCAGGTTCGTGAGGAAGCAAGCCCGTGAGTTTCGGATTGATCCGGAGAAGGTCGCCATCTGCGGATTTTCGGCCGGCGGACATTTGTGCGGAAGTCTGGCCGTGCACCATGACGCAGAAGCGCTTCAGCCGGTCAGCCCCGAATACGAAGGCGTCAGCAATCGGCCGGATGCGGTCATCCTGTGCTATCCGGTCATCAGTTCCGGAGAATACGCGCATCAGGGGTCTTTCAAGGCGCTGCTGGGTCCGGAAGCGACTGCGGAAGAGCTGGCATACATGTCCCTGGAAAAGCAGGTCTCCCGCCGCACGCCCCCGGTCTTTCTGTGGCATACGGCGACCGACGAAGCGGTGCCTGTCGAGAATTCGCTCCTTTTCGCCAAAGCATGCAAGGAAAACGGTGTTCCGTTTGAGCTTCATGTATTCGGCAATGGCAGGCATGGGTTGTCCTTGGCCAATCGGCAATGGGCGTCCGGAGAATATGGCCGGGATTATACGATGCAGCAGGTTTACGAGGCTTTGCAGTATCTGATCGATCACCGGATGGAGCTGCCGCCCCCGTATGATCAGATCGGGCCGGTCCCCGAAGGCGCCGATGCAAGGCAAGTGGTGAATCAGTTCCAGTCCCGGTTCGCGCACTTGAGGCAGCCGGATGACGGAATCGCCATTTGGCCGGAGCTGGCGCATCAATGGCTGAAGAAAATTTTCGCGCTGCAAGACGCAGATGGTTGAACCGGCCGCTGATAGCGGAAGTTTTGCGCTTATTTTCGGGAAATTGGACGTTGGCGGGAAAATAGAAGAAGCTGCTTCGCCTATTTTGGTTAAATTGGCGGTTTTCCGGAAAATCGGGAGGATAGAAGAAGAAGTTTCCTCTAATTTTCCGGAGAACGGCGCTTTTCGACAAAATAGCGGAAGCAGCTTCGTTTATTTTATTCACCCAAACATCTCCGCCACACCGAGCGGATCGAAGCAAATCACATACTGCCCCACAATCGTATGACGGCCATATTTCTCCCGATACCGCTCGATGGCGGCTTGCAGGAAAGGCTCCGTCACCCCAAGAAACTCCGCAAAATCATGCCGGCTGCTGACGCGGGCGTGGTGCGCCTCGATGATCTTCTCCAACGGAACAAGCCGCTCATACGCCCACTCCCGGGCGGCCTTCTCCTGTTTGCGATTGCGGATGTCGGACTGATCCAGGATATCCCCGGCGCTCGTATGATAATGGCCGAGCTCTTCGGCGAGGATGCACGCTTTCTCCTTCGTGGTCGGGATGCGGCGATTGATCCAGACGATGCCGTCTGCGTACAGCCCTTTGATTCTTTTCATCAGCGGTTTCTCATAGATGTCAATGCCATGCTGCTCCGCCTCTCGGATGAGGTTGTCGTAGAGCATGGTTTCACTCCTGTCTCTGCTTACGCTTCATCCGGACGAACGCTTTGAACCGCTCGATCTCCTCCAGTTCCTCTTCCGTCCAGTCTTCCCCGTCATGATGCGCGGCGATGGTGCCGATCTCGCGATTCTCTTCCCACGATTGCGCCATGGATTCCAGTTGCTCGACCGTAATGCCGAGCGCGCGGCATACTTTCATGACGTTGTCGATGGACGCCCTGCCGACTCCACGGGTCAGCATCGACTGGAGCGTCGTCGGCGGCAAGCCGATCGATTCGGCGAACGCTCTCCGGCTTCCCCTGCGATCGATCAACTCTGCGAGTACCTTGGCCTTCGCATCCAACCTGGACACCTCACGCACGCGAATTCGTACACAACCCGGCAGCAAAAACGAACTGACATTCGGTTGTACTGCCATTATATGCGAAACCGCGTTCAAATTGCAACTGCACGTCTTGACAATGAACGCAATAGCGTTTACCATGACAATCACCGCGAACGCAAATGCGTTCACCTAAAAGGAGGGACAATCACGAATGAGCATCGCGGCACTGATCGCGGAATACACGTCCGGCATCAAGGCGCTGAGCCGTTACAAGAAATCGCTGGACCGCAACAATCCGGTGGAGGCCGAGGAAGCCCGCACCATTTCCGGCATGCTGTCGGATATGCGGTACGCGCTTGACTGGATGCGCCGGGGCCGGCGGCCGGGGAGCCGGAAGGGGGCCGAGCGGCATGACATTTATCGCCGCCGGGAACTGCTGGCGAATACGGAGCCGCTGACGGATGAAGAGCGGCAGAAGCTGCTCGACTGCATGGCCGTCATGACCGAGCGCGAACTGACGTGCTGGCTGCTGCATATGGCGCAGGGTTTCACGTATGCCGAGATCGGCGCACGGCTGGAACTGTCGCGGCGCACGGTGCAGCAGTACGTCGAGCGGGCCCGGAAGAAGGTTGAGGACGCACTGGGACGGACGGATGACGTGCAGATGACGTGCGGATGACGTACAACTTGCAGTGCCCGACGTATGCCCATTTGCGGAAAAAGAGGATCACGTAACCGGAAAGTCCTGCTGACGGCGGGGCTGTTTTTTTCCGGGAGTGGACAAGCGTGAAATGGAGATCAACACGCCCGCCAGCATCGAAAGCTTCGAATGGAAGGAAGTCGCCGGTTCACCCGGCGATATTTCGTAATCCACGAAGCCGCCTTATACGCTGCGTTATTTGCAGGAGCAGTTGGATCGGTTGGTCGGGCCCGGGCGGACGGTTGCGGATATTGACGTGCAAAATTTCCGGCTTACCATTACCACAGCGATCGACGATGCCGAGATTTTCCGGGAAGTCGAGCATACCGTCAAGGTGATCATTCCGGCCAATATTGTGTATCAGCAGAATACGGCGCTGCAAGATGACATTGAACTGGTCGAGTCAATCGCTGTGCAGGACGTCACCTGGAATTACAAGTTGGACGGCTCGTGGCAGCTCGGCGCCGCGCCGTTCGCAACTTTGGGACCGGAGGTGCCCGTGAAATGATTGATACTGCGTTTTTGCAGGAATCTGTAGAGCTTGTAGCGTTTGCCCAGGAGGCTAGATTACCTGATACAACTACCCCATCAACAGTAATTCGTAAAACAATAGATTTAGAGGCTCAAAGACGCGGCTGATAATGTGATTAGCTCGAACATCGTCAATATTCCGATTGCGGCGGATCATTTGATGATTCAGTCAATTGAAGTGAAGGAGGGTATCTGATGGCGAAGACGGATTGGCAGATGGAGGATAAAGTGCAGCCGGAGGATTTGAACCAGATTGGGCAGGAGATTAATGACAATGCAGCAGATCTGTTGGACCACAAATCTGCTGCTGTACTTGATCACCCGGATGGGTCAGTCACGACGGAGAAGCTGGCTGATGGCGCGGTTACGGCATCGAAAGTGGCGGCGGATGTGGCGAAGACAGCCGATCTTGCTGCTCATGCCAACACAACCAGCGGTGCACATGGTGCTACGTCTGCGGCTACACCGAACACAATTGTCCAGCGCGATCCAGTTGGCAGGTTTAAAGCAGCGGCACCGGCTGCAGCAGACGATGTGGCACGTCTGGCTGAGGTGATGGCAGCAGAAAGTTCGATTGAGAACACTCTGTTACCGACCTTGCAAAGTGTGAAGACAAAAACTGATCTTATTGGGACGACAGGTGACGGTACATCAACGGCGTCGTTGTTTGGTAGGCTGGCAGCAGTAAAAGGAAAAACGGATCTGATCGGTACAGTGAGTGATGCATCAGGTACTGCGTCAGTATTTGGAAAATTTGCGGACATCAAAGCGAAGACGGATCTCATTGGCTCGACAAGCGATGGCACGTCTGCTGGGACGGTGTTTGGCAAGTTTGCGACTATCAAGGCCAAGACGGACTTGATCGGCTCGACGAGCGATGCAGCCGGTACAACAACAGTTTTTGGGCGTCTGGCGGATGTGAAGGCGAAGACTGACTTGATTGGAGCTACCGGGGATAGTTCATCTGCCTCAACTGTTTTTGGCCGATTGGCAGCAGTAAAGACAAAAACTGACCTCATCGGTGCAACAGGAGACAGTTCAGCTACAGCAACTGTGTTTGGACGGTTAGCGGCGATTAAGGAGAAAACTGATTTGATTAACAACGGTTCTAATTCCCTCGAACTTGAATGGTCGTCTAGTATTAAGCCTTATAATGTCGCGTATTTGAGCACTAATGGCTCTAATACACTGGACATTTCGGATCGACAACATTTTGGCCGTGCAGCCGGCGGCGAGGCCGGCCTGATCTTTCCTGTCACAACCTGCTCATCCCCCTTTCTTCTCTCCCGTTAATCCTGGCTGCCTTCCTGAAATAAACCCGAAAGCCCGAACGCCAGGCGCATAATCGCTTCTCTCCGACACCATCCTATGGAATGCCAACACCATGTCAGGAAGGGGCAGGAAGGCAGATGGCAGGTACCTGGAGAAGAGGGCAAGGAAGAGGCGCGCTGGCGCTGTTGCTTATTCTTTTGCTCATATCGGCCTCAGTGGCCGGATGCGGCGAACGGCAAAACGCGAATCATGACGGGCGCCAGCAAGCGAACACCCCGGGCCAAAAGGGGACAGGCCGTCAATCCGCCCTGGAGGAAAACAACGCCGAACATCTTCTGGAACTCGGCCGGGCGATTGTTCCGTTCGAGAAGTTGGACGGCCAAACCTACGCCGACGCCGAGAAGATGGCCGGCTTGATCGGTTTTCATACGGAGTATTCGGAAGACGGCAAATCGCTGCTCATCGGCGACCACGATGTGGTCATGACGATCACGGATCAATCCTGTGAAGTGGTGAAAGAAGAGCGCACCCTGACGATGAGCAAACCGGCCAGACTCATGGACGGCCGCATGCTGGTGCCTTCGAACGAATTGAAGAAGCTGTTCGGGGATGAAGCGGTTTTCACGGTGGACGCGGTGCAGGCGGCGATTTTCCCGAAGCCGCAGCGGGAAGACACGGCTGCATCGCAAGATTTCGCCGACGACCCGGCTGTCCGCGCGGAGGGCCGAAAGGCGCATGCCCCCTGGACAGCGCATGGCGATGGCGACGCCTCCTCGCCAGCCGGTGCCGAGCTGATCAAGGAAGCGAAACGTTATCTTGGCGTGAAGTACCAGTTCGGCGCGGCGCATTATGCCACGTCGAAGCGTTTCGACTGCTCGTCGTTCGTCCAGTACCTTTTCGCGAAACAGGGGGTCGACATGCCCCGGACGGCCCGGGCGCAGGCACGCTTGGGGAAAGAGGTGGCCCGGGACAAGCTACGCCAGGGGGATCTGCTCTACTTCTATGTCCCCGGACGGTTCAAGAACGACACGACGGTCGGCCACGTCGGCATCTACATCGGCAACCAGCAAATGATCCACGCCAGCCCGCTGCCGCAGGACGGCGTCCAGATCACGGACATCAACAAGCCGTATTGGAAAGAGACGTTCCTGTTTGCGAAACGCATCTCATAACACGAAACCAGAAGTAAGAAGCCCTGCGCATCAGACGCAGGGCTTGCTTTCGCAGGCTTACATGGCGATGTCGACGACTTCGACGCCCTGCTGGCGGGACACGTCGATGAACGTCTCGCCGCACCGGATGAGCGGGCGGAAGAAATCGGTCGGATTCGTCATGACGATGACGCCGGACTCGCCGTTGGACAGGACGGCCGTCTTGCCGACGAAGAACGGCAGCAGCCGGCGGATGAACGTATGGACGACCGTCGGGTCGAGCTCATTGAAGCTGAGCCGGTGCAATTCCCGCAGCACGTGCAGAAGGTCGCGGCGTTCCCGGTACGTCCGCGTCGAGATCATTGCGCTGCAGACGTCGGCGACGGCAAGGACGCGCGCCGCTTCATGAATGTCCTCGCCCTTGATGCCGTAAGGATGACCGGAACCGTCCATCCGCTCCAGATGCTGAAGCACCGCCTTGGCCATCAGTTCATTTTTGAACGAACGTTTGACGATTTCGTATCCGAAGATCGGATATTTCCGGATCATGCGGTATTCTTCTTCCGTCAGCGGATCGGTCTTGTTGAGCAGCGCCGGGTCAATCCGGCATTTGCCGATGTCGCACAGAAATCCCGCCTTGCTGACTGTAAGCGCTTCCTCTTCGCTCCAGCCAAGCCATTTGGCGATGTAGTAGGCCAGCATGCCGACCTGGACCGAGTGATTGAAGGTATATTCCGCTTCCGAGTTGAGCAGCAGCAGCATCGAGACGACGTCCCGTTCTTCCGGAAGCCGGTCGGTGAGCGGCCGGAACACCTCATCCATTTGTTCCTCACAGACGACGCCCGAATCCAATGCTTCCCGGTACAGCAATTCGCTGCCCGCTACCGCCGACTCGAACATCGGTTTCAGACGCATGGCCGTCGGCGCGTTCCCGGTGCCGCTGTTTCGGGGTTCAATATCGACATAGTCGATCTGGTGTTGGAACAGTTTCGCGATCTCCGATTCTGTCAATTGCGTGCCGGCAGGCAGTACGAACAGACCGTATGCGTTGAAAATATCCCGGCTGACGACATCACCGCTTCTCAGATCAGCAACGTGGACCTGCATATCATCACCTTTCGTGCATCCCTGGAAGTTGAAAAAATCCGATGTTTTCATCGTATCAGCTAATCCACCAATTGACAATAACCGGGTCAGGGAGCCAGGATGCGGTCGTAAATGCGCCTTGCAAGATCCGGATCACCGGTGCCTTGCACCAGAACGCGCCCGTCCGGGAACAGGACGAGCGTGATGCCATCTTCCAGCGTCAGCCGCAGCAGCCAGGGGTTCCGCTCGACGCGGCCCGCGGACTTGAGCCGTTCCGCCATTTCGTCCAGATGAAGCTGCAGCGGCTCGGCCGGCGCAATCTGCACCGTTTCGCGTCCGCACAGGACAGCTTCCGATTTTCCGCGAACGACCGCTTCCAGATAGTCGAACCGGCGAATTCCGCAGCAGGGACAATCGGCTCGCTGCGCGCCCGCCGTCTTCATTTTCGAGAAGTCCGTTTTCCACAGATCCGCGTGAAGCAATGCGCCATGGAGCTGTTCCTTATACCCGCCGAGCAGCTTGATCGCTTCCATCGCCTGCAGCGAACCGATCAGATCGACGATCGGCGGCAGGACGCCGGCCGTTTCGCACGTATCCGTCGAGCCGGGCGGCGGCGGCGACGGGAACAGGCAGCGGTAGCACGGCGTTTCGCCCGGCACGATCGTCATCGTCATGCCGGAAGCGCCCACCGCGCCGCCGTAGATCCACGGAATGCCGAATTTGACCGCGACATCATTAATCAGGTACCGGACGCCGAAATGATCCGTCCCGTCCACGATCAGATCGGCATCGGCCAGCAGCGATTCCGCATTTCCGGAATTCAGATCGACCGCCGCCGCTTCAATGGCGACCTGACGGTTGAACGTGCGCAATTTCGCGGCCGCGGCTTCGGCCTTCGGCACGCCGCTTTCCGCGTCCGCTTCCGTATAGAGCAGCTGCCGATGCAGGTTGCTCCAGCTCACGATGTCGCGGTCGATCAGGCGAATGCGGCCGATTCCGGCGCGGACCAGGTGATTGGCGATGACGCAGCCGAGCGCGCCCATTCCGACCACAACCGCAAACCCTTGAGCGAGCCGCTTTTGACCTTCCATGCCAAAAGGGGAAAAGCGAACCTGGCGGGCATATCGTTCTGACGAGGGGGACATGCGCATTCTCTCCTACTCGGCGGCGGGAGCCGTCGGATTCCAGGACTCCTGCTGCTCTCCGATCCATTCCGACCCGTCTTCCCGGATCTCCTTCTTCCAGATCGGCACGATCTGTTTCAACCGTTCGATCGCATACCGGCTCGCCTCGTAGCAGCCGGCGCGATGCGGCGCCGACACGGCGATGACGACGCTCGCTTCGCCGATCGGAACCGTTCCGAGGCGATGGGCGATCGCGCACCGCGTGCCCGGCCATTTCGCGGCAATCTCATCATCAATTTGCCGCATCGTCTTCAGCGCCATCGGCGCATAGGCTTCGTACTCGAGATGGACCGTGCGCCGCCCGTTCGTCCATTCTCGCGTCGTGCCGACGAAGACAAGCGAGGCGCCGTGTTCCGGCACGATCACCTGCGACAGCATGCGGTCCGCGTCAAGCGGCTTGTACGTCAGGATGAAACGTCCGTCCTCCGACGCCAGCTCGTCCTCGCCGGCGTTCTCCGGCGCGCCGCCGGAAACGGGCGGCAGCAGCGCCAGCTCATCGCCGGATTCGAGCGGCTCATCGTCAGCCGCGTACACTTCGTTGCGCGCCACGAACGACGCATGGATCAGCCCGGCATGCGAAGGGAACCGCTCGGCGAGCAGCGCCTTCAGCTTGCCGGCCGTCATGCCGCCTTCGGCTGACGATACGCGGACCTCGTTTCCTCCCAGCCGTTCCGCCAGCCCCGCGAACAGGCGGACCGTCCATTGCACTTCCATATCGTCAACCCCGTCCAATGGTGTGTGTTGGTTACTGAATAGCATATCATATTTATAGGAGAAGTGATAAACTAGAACTTGTAAAGATTCGCGGCGCACGTGACCGGTCTTGCAGACGGGAACCGGCCTGCGTGAGGACAAGGAGAGTGCGGCGATGACGGGCGTTCTGACGGACCGCTTCGGGCGCGTACACAATTATTTGCGGATATCGGTGACGGATCGCTGCAATTTGCGCTGCCTCTACTGCATGCCGGAGGAAGGCGTGGAATTCGCCGACCCGTCCTCGCTGCTGACGTTCGACGAGATCGAGGATGTCGTGCGGACGGCGGCTTCGCTCGGGATTGCGCGGCTGCGCATCACAGGCGGCGAACCGCTTGTCCGCAAAGGGCTGGACGAGCTGGTCGCCCGGCTTGCCGCAATTCCGGGCATCGAAGAAATCTCGCTGACGACGAACGGCCTGCTGCTCAAAGACCAGGCAGAAGCGCTGAGGCGGGCGGGCGTCACCCGCGTCAACATCAGCCTTGATACGCTGGATCCTGCGCGGTTCCGGATGATCGCGCGGCGCGGCGATTTGCGCCGCGTCTTCGAAGGCATCGAGGCGGCGGCGCGCGCGGGCTTTGAGCCGATCAAGCTGAACTGCGTCCTGCTGCGCGGCGTGAACGAGGATGAAATTGTCTCGTTCCTCAAGCTGGCGCGCGATGAGCCGCTGCATGTCCGGTTCATCGAGTACATGCCGATCGGGCATGCCGATGAACAATGGAAGAACTATTATTTGCCGCTTACGCGGGTACTCGAGCTGGCGCGCGAAGCCGGATTCGAACTCGAGTCCGGCGGCCGCACGGCAGGCAATGGCCCGTCGGACAACTATCGCATCAAGGGCGGCAAAGGTTCGATCGGCCTGATCCATCCGGTCAGCGACCATTTCTGCAAGAGCTGCAACCGGCTGCGGCTGACGGCCGACGGCCATTTGAAACCGTGCCTGTATTGGGTGGATGAACTGTACGTCAGGCCCGCGGTCGGCGACCCCGAAGCGATGCGCCGCCTGTTCCTTCGCGCCATGGCGATCAAGCCGGAAAACCACGAAATGGCGGCGAAACTGGCGGACGAAGCGCAGAGCCATGTGCCGACCGAGCGGCGGATGTCCCAGATCGGGGGATGATCCCGGTTGCTTACACGTTGACCATGAGAGGAAGGAATCATGATCCATGCGTGCTGACGGCCCACAACAACCCGGCACGGTGCTCTTGCTGCACAGCAACGATTTGCACAGCCGGCTGGAACAAGCTGCGAAATTTTCGGCGTATATTGCGGAGGCCCGGAACCGGTACGGCGCGGACCGGCTGCTCGTGCTCGATGCGGGCGACCATATGGACCGGATGCGGAAGGAGACGGAAGGCACCGGCGGCCGGGTCAACATCGAGCTGCTGAACGAGGCGGCGTTCGATGCGGTGACGCTGGGGAACAACGAAGGCCTCTCATGGACGATGGACGCGCTGGACGAACTGTACGGCGGGCATGCGCATTTTCCGGTCGTATGCGCGAACATGATCCGGGAATCGGACGGTGGCCGGCCTTCGTGGATGAAGCCGGCCGTCTTCGTGGAGAAAGGCGGCATCACCTTCGGCATTACGGGCGTGACGGCCGCGTTCCGCGATTTCTACATCGAGCTCGGCTGGCGGATGCTCGATCCGGTCGAAGCGGCGGCCGAACAGGTCAGACGGCTCCGGCCGCAAGCGGACATCGTCATCGTCCTGTCCCATCTCGGCCTGCCGATGGACCGTCGGCTGGCGGAGGAGATCGAGGGCATCGATCTCATACTCGGCGGCCACACGCATCATCTGCTGGAGGAACCGCTCGTCATCGGGGAGACGGTCATTCTTGCGACCGGGAAGTTCGGAGATTATCTGGGGCGGGTCGAGATCGACCGCCGGGCGGACGGCCGCGGTTTCGCCTTCCGCGCGTCGGTCGTGCCCATGGCCGAGGCGGCTGAACGGCCGGAAGCGGCCGGCGTGATCGCCCGCGGGCTCGCCGAAGCCGAGGCCGCGCTGAGCCGCGTTGAAGCGGTGCTCGCCGCGCCGCTCGAGGCGTTCGACGATCGGGAATCGCCGCTTCCGAACCTGCTGGCCGCGGCCATTCGCCGCCATACCGGCGCGGAGATCGGCCTCGTGAACGCGGGGCAGATTCTCGGGGGACTTCCCGCCGGCGGCGTGACGACCGGCCGGCTGCACGCGATCTGCCCTTCGCCGATCAACCCGTGCCGGATGACGCTCACCGGCCGGCACATCCGGCAGGCGCTGGAAGAGGCGCTGCTGGCCGAATGGATCGAGCGCCCGATCCGCGGCTTCGGCTTCCGCGGTGAGCGGCTCGGCACGCTTGCCGTGGACGGCCTCCGGATCGTGTACGATCCGGACGGTCCGCCGTTCGGCAAGCTGCGCGAAGTGACGGCGGGAACCGAGCCGCTCCGGGATGACCGCCTCTACACGGTCGGCACAATCGACATGTTCACGTTCGGCATCGGGTACGAATCGTTGAAACTCGGCACGGACATCCGGCTCTATCTTCCCGAATTCATCCGCGACGTGCTCGCGGCCGAGCTTGCGGATGCCGCATCCGTAGAGGACGCGCATCGCATCCGATGGTTTGCACGGTCCGGCGGGGCCCATTTGCATGGGATGCCTCCCGGGCAGTACAATGAAAATAGATTCAAGCAGAACATTCAATAGGGGCTAACCATGAACATCAATGCAGACCGATTGGCGGCACCATCCGCCGGACTGCCGGAGCTGTCGCCGGAATACGATCCGTGGGATCCGATCCGGTCGCTCCGCCGTTACGGACGGCATGTGCTGACCAGCGTGGAATTTACCGTATCCAACCTGTGCAACATGCGCTGCGAGCATTGCGCCGTCGGATACACGCTTGCGATGAGCGAACCGGAGAAGCTGCCGATCGATCTCATCCTGAAACGACTGGATGAAGTCGAGCATCTCGAGACGATCAGCATCACGGGCGGGGAACCGTCCTTCTCGGAGAAGACGGTGCGCGAATATATCGTGCCGCTGCTCAAGTACGCGCGCAGCCGCAATCTCCGCTCGCAGCTCAACTCCAACCTGACGCTCGACTACGGCCGATACGAGATGATCGCGCCCTGGCTCGACGTCATGCACATTTCCTACAACTACACGTCGGTGGAAGAGTTTCACCGCATCACCTTCGGCGCTTCGCCCCATCCGCCGTCGCGGGAGACGGCCGCCCGTCTGTACGAGCGGATGGTGGACAACGCGCAGAGGCTGGCGAAGGGCGGCCTGTTCGTGTCCGCCGAGTCGATGATCAACTATCGGACGCACCGGGACATCGTGCGCATTCACCGCGATATCGTCGAGATGGGCTGCCGCCGGCATGAAGTCCATCCGATGTATCCGAGCGCCTTCGCCGCTTCGCTGCCGATGCTGTCGCGCGCCGAGATGGCGGCCGCCATCGAGCAGTTGATCGAACATCGCGATCCGAACGTCTGGATGCTGTTCGGCACGCTGCCGTTCTATGCGTGCAGCCCGGATCCGGAGGAGCGCCGGCTTGCGCGCCGGCTTGCCGAGACTGAAGGCGTCACGGTGCGCAACGATCCGGACGGCCGCAACCGGCTCAATGTGAATGTATTTACGGGCGATGTCTTCGTGACGGACTTCGCGGATGTTCCGGCATTCGGCAATATCCGCGAGGAACGGCTGGACGACATTTTCGCGAAATGGCTGAACGGACCGCTCGCCCGCAGCGTGAACTGCCACTGCCCGGAAGCGGGCTGCTGCGGACCGAATCTGCTCGTCAAATCGATGTATTATGCCGATGTCGATTTCACCACCCGCCGGGCGCTGGCGGATGCTTGACCAGGTGCGTATCCGACAGACGGCAACGGAAACAACCTGTGGAAAGCGAGGTCGATGAACGGACATGCCGGTACGCACCTTGATCATGATCGCGGTGGGACTCGGACTGCTGTATCTGCTCTTCACGGTCGGCGCGCCGTTTCTGCTTGCCTTGGTCGTGGCGATTTTCATTGAACCGCTCACCGCGCTGCTCATTCGGGTGTCACGCGGCAAGCTCAACCGGGTGGCGGCGGGGACGATATCAAGCACGGTGTTCACCATCGTACTGCTCGGCCTGATCGCGCTGCTCGGCGCGCGCATCGTGAGCGAACTTGTCGCGTTCTGGAACCGGGTGCCCGGCTACGTCAGCAACCTGAACGTGTACTTCCAGGACGCATTGAACGATGCAAGATCGCTATACGAGCATTTGCCGCCGGATACGGCAGCCCAGATCGAGAATTGGCTGGCGGGTCTGACCGGCACCCTGACGCAGGCGGCGACCAGTCTGTCCCGCCTCTTCCTCAGCCTGGCCGGCGAGATTCCGAACCTGTTCATTTTCTTCATCGTCTTCCTGGTGGCCGTGTACATGTTCAGCTACAGCCTGCCGACGATGAAAGCGTCGTTCCTCTCGATCTTCGCCGAGGAATCGCGCAAGCAAGTGGAAGAAGTGCTGGACAATCTGCGCAGGTCGATCTTCGGTTTTCTGCGCTCGCAGCTGATCCTGAGCGCGCTGACGTACATCATTACGCTGAGCGGGTTTCTTCTGCTCGGGGTCAAATATCCGATGGCGATCGCCCTGCTCGTCGTCATCGTCGACATCATGCCGATTCTCGGCACCGGCTCGGTGCTCGTTCCGTGGGGGTCGTACCTGATCCTGACCGGCGATTACTACACGGGAATCGGCCTGATCGTGCTGTTCCTTTTCATCACGGTCTTCCGCCGCATCATCGAGCCGAAGGTGCTGGGCGATTCCATCGGCATCAGCGCCTTGGCCGCGCTGATCAGCCTGTATGTCGGGCTGAAGCTCGTCGGCGTCATCGGCGTGTTTCTCGGTCCGCTCGTCGTCATCATTTTCATGGCGGCTCGCAAGGCGGGACTGTTCCAATTGAAAATCCGGCTCTGATCGTTGCCATTGCACAGGCCCTTGTCCGATTCGGGATGATTCCCGCGGACAAGGGCCTTGTTTTTTTGCGTCTGCCGCCGCTTCGTGCTGCATACCTATTAATTGGAGCAGTCTTGTGATGTGAGGAGGGAACCGTCCTGGACCAGCTGAATCAGATTCGGGAATGGCATCCGTTCGTCGGCCCGTTCGACCCCTGTCCGCCGATTACCTGCAAAGCGTATCTTGTGCCGCCGAACTTGTTCATCCCGTACCAGCCGCCGAACTGGCCGCAGTTCTCGCCCGCGGAAGCGCTGAAACGGGGCACGCTGTGGCCGGCGCTTTACAGTCCGTATGAATCCCGCATGCTGGAAGGGAGGGCGGAAGCGCAATGAGCGCCGGGAATAAGCCGGACGAAGCGTACTATCAGCTCCTGACAGAACTGCAGCAGCTCGATTTCGTGCTCGTGGAGCTGACGCTTTATCTGGACACGCATCCTTACGACATGCAGGCGGTGCAGCAGTTCAACCAGTTCGCGCAGCGACGGCAGCAAGTCGCGCAAGTTTACGAGAGCCGGTACGGGCCGCTCCTGCAGTTCGGCCACAGCTTTTCCCGCTATCCGTGGGACTGGGCGAACACGCCGTGGCCGTGGCAAGTGTGACGCGCTGAGCCGGTGAGAGGGGCAATCTTTTTGGGGAGGGACGGAAACCGATGTGGATTTATGAGAAAAAATTGCAATACCCGGTCCGCGTCAGCAAATGCGACCCGCGGATGGCCAAATATCTGATCGAGCAGTACGGCGGCGCGGACGGCGAATTGTCGGCGGCGCTCCGCTACCTGAATCAGCGGTACACGATCCCGGACAAGGTAATCGGATTACTTACGGACATCGGCACGGAAGAATTTGCCCATCTCGAGATGATCGCGACGATGGTCTATAAACTGACAAAAGATGCGACCGTCGAGCAACTGGAAGCGGCGGGACTCGGTCCCCACTACTCGAACCACGACCGGGCGCTGTTCTACAACAACGCGGCCGGCGTGCCGTGGACGGCGACGTACATTCAGGCGAAGGGTGATCCGATCGCGGATCTCTATGAGGACATTGCGGCGGAAGAAAAAGCGCGGGCGACCTACCAGTGGCTCATCGACCAGACGGACGACGTCGACCTCCAGGACAGCCTGAAGTTTCTGCGCGAGCGCGAGATCGTCCACTCGCTGCGGTTCCGCGAGGCGGTCGAGCTGCTGAAGGCGGAGCAGGAGACGAAGAAGGTGTTTTGACGGATGTGTGATGCCGAACGTTCGCTTGCGGGATGTCATCAGCCTGCCGTGGCCGGGACATCCCGTTTTTGTACCGCTCCCGGATCAACGCAACTTCTTCCACCGTCTCCGCGAGATGGGTATGGATCGGGATGTCCTCCTGCTCCGCCAGCCGGATCACCTCGCGCCAGAGCTCCGGCGGAACGGTGTACGGCGAATGCGGACCCAGCATCGTCGTGATCCGGCCTTCGGCCTTGCCGCTCCACCGCTTGATGAGATCGAGCGCTTCCGCCATGCGCCGCCCGCCGTCATCCTCCGTGAAAACAAGCCCGCGGGTCAGCGAGGCGCGCATCCCGGTTTCCTCCACCGCCGCCGCGATTTCGTTCATGTGGATGTACATGTCGGCGAACGCCGTCGTGCCCGAGCGGATCATTTCGGCCATCGCGAGTTTCGCGCCCCAGTAAATGTCTTCGGGTGTCATCCGGGCTTCGGCGGGAAACATCTTCTTCTCCAGCCAGTCCATCAGCTTCAGATCGTCGGAGAAGCCCCGCAGCAAGCTCATGGGGGTGTGCTGATGGGCGTTGATCAGCCCCGGCATCGCCGCCATTCCTTCGGCATGAATGACCTCATCGGCCCCGGCGTCCCGGATGGCCGGCTGAATGTCCGCGATCCGGCTGCCGTCGATCAGGATGTCCCCGGTGAACGGCGCATCGTGCCGCATCGTCAGAATCGTGGCGCCTTTGATCAGCAATTTCATTGTGACAACCTCCTCCTTCGAGCGCTATACTAAACCTTGACGCAAGTGGAAGGTCAAGCGCGGGAGGCGAGGACGTCTCATGAAAATCAAAGAAGCCGCGGAACGGCTCGGCATTTCGCAGCGGGCGATCCGGTTCTATGAAAAACAGGGCCTCCTCTCGCCGTCCAGACAGCAGCACAACGGGTATCGGGAGTTCGGCGAAGAGGACATCTGGCGGCTGCAGACGATCGTCGCCCTGCGGGAAGCGGGCATGCCGATCGCCGACATCCGGACGGCGCTCGCCGAGATTGATGCGAAAGACGAGGACAGGCTCATGGAGCTGCTTGAGCTGCAGCGGTCCGTCATGTTCGCCAAATGGGTCGAAATGAAGCAGATGATCGAGACGGCCGACCGCATGATCGAGACGCTCCGGCAGAACCGGACGCTGCCGATCGACGACATTTATCAGTTGGCGGAAAGTTCGCGGATACTCCGGGAGCAGCGGGCCTGGGAGGACCGATGGGGGTTCGACGAGCTTGCCGGCGATCACGACCGGCTCGTCCGGGAAGACAAGACGAAGTATCCGGATTACGATGAAGCGCTGCGTCTGATCGTGAAACGCGCGGCCCCGGTCCGTGGCGAGCGGGGACTGGACATCGGGACGGGCACGGGGAACCTGGCCGGCCTGTGCCTTGAAGCGGGAGCGGCGATGGCGGCCGTCGACCAGTCGAAGGAAATGCTGAAGGCGTGCCGTCGCAAGTTTCCCGAGGTGGAGACGAGGCTGGGCAATTTCCTCGCGCTGCCTTACCTGGACGGGAGGTTCGACTTCGTCGTCTCCAGCTTTGCCCTGCGCCATCTGACGGGCAGCCAGATTCTGCTCGCCGTTCAGGAAATGCGGAGAGTGCTGAAACCCCACGGCCGGATCTGCATCGCGGATCTGATGACCATCGGTGAGAGCGGCGCATGCGGCAGCAGCGAGACCGGCCTGCCGCTTCCGGCGCTCCTGGACGCGTTGGAGACGAACGGCTACATCACGAAGCTGGATCAGATGGGCGAGCGGTTGCATGTCGTGCTGGCCGTGCCGGTTAGGCCGCACCGTCCGGGCTGACCGCTGGCGCCGGCAACAGCATCACACCCCGACCCGCCGTCTCGGCAGCGGTGTCGGGGTGATCGTTCATGCCTGCCATGTTTCGGACGCCATCGGCTCGCCGGCCGCATCGACCGAAGATACGGCGGCTTCCGGCTGCTTGCCGGTCCGGCTCGCAGGCCGTCCCCATGTCTGCGCCGCCGCGCCGCCCGCCGTCCGGCCCGTCGTGCGGCCGGTCGTTCTGCCGGCCGTCCCGCCCGCCGTCTTGCCCGTCGTCCGTTGCGACGACCGTCCCGCCGTTTTCCCGGCCGTCCGCCGCCGGCGCAGACGATTCCGGTACAGCCACAGCGCGTATTGCAGCGGCCGCACGAGCGCCAGCCGGTACGCCTCCTTTTCGCCGGCCCGGCGGAACACGTCGCGCGCCGGCTTCGGATTTACTTCCAGCAGCCAGAACCGGCCGTCCTTGTCGATCGCAAGATCCAAGGCCAGCTCGCACAACGGGCCGAAACAGTTTTCCAGATACCGGGCGACGTCGACGCCGAATTGCCCGATCTCTTCCTGCACCTGCTTCGCCTTCGCCTCGCTGCCGAGCCAGCCGGGCAGCACCGAGGACAGCGGCGCCGCTTGGCCGCCGCCGTGCAGGTTGCTCGTCACGCTGCCCGGCGGACCGATCCGCACGGCGCAGCCCGTCACGCTCCATTCGCCGCGGCCGTTCTTCTGCACGAGCAGCCGGTAATCGTGCACCCGGCCGTTCGAAAGCCGGATCTGGATGCCTTGCTGCACCAGATATTTTCGTCCGCGCAGATCCCAGCCGGCGAGCTTCGCCGGAAGCAGGGACGGCCGGATGCGCATCGGGCGGATGATCCGCCGGGAATGGTCGCGTCCCTGGACGAGCAGGCTTGCGCCCGAGCGCTGAATGCGCAGAATGCCCCGTCCGCCCGTGCCGCCCGCCGGCTTCAGATAGAGCAGCGAATGCCGCTTGAGCATTTCGGTCAAATCTCTGCTGCTCTCGTACATCCGCGTTTGCGGCAGATGGTCGCGGAACCGGGTGTCGCGGGCGAGTGTCCGGTAGACCGACCACTTGTTGCCGATCGGTTTGTTCAGAAACAGATGATGCGCATACCTGGAACGAAAATATTTCAGCCGTTCGAAGCGCTTGCTTCGCTGGATCCGGCACCGGTCGAAGATCATGTGCGGGAATCCGGTCCACTCCCGCGTCCATGTGCCGGACTCCGGCAAATACCGCTGGGCGTGGATCCGGTTCGTCTTGTAATTGACGTCATCCGGCGTGAATACGATCAGATCGAGGCCGAGTTTCCGGGCGGCCAGCGTCATTTTCTTGTATACGGACCGTTCTTCCAGCAGGCCGCGGTCATTCAGGTAGAGCGTCATGATGCCGAGCACCGGTTTTCCCATGTCAGGGTTCACACTCCCGTTCGGCGCAGCGGTCCGGTCCCGCCGTCAGCGCGCCCGCAAACCGCACGAAGCCGCCGTCCGCATCTTCCGGTGCGTCGACCTCCGCCAGTCCGGCGCGCCTGCACATGGCGACGGCCCGGCTGTCGGAGGCCGGCACGCGGCAGTCCAGCGACCCGGTCCGCGCCAGCAGCGCCCGGGTCAGGGTCGTCCCGATGCCGCGGCCGCGCACGGCGGGATGCACGACGACAACAAACGCTTCCCGGCCGCGGCCTATCGCCAGCGCGACGCCGGCCGTCCAGCCGCCCGCTTTCGCGACGACGCAGGCCGTGCCGGTCCTATCCGGACGGCCGAGCAGCACCGGATCGAGTTCGGCCAGCCGGCGCAGCGCGTCTTCGCCGATCGCGCCGTCGCCGAACGCCGCCGCGAACGCGAGCAGCCTCCGGCGGTGCAGAATCCATTTGACCGGTGTCACGAAGCGGATTTTCGTCTCCATCAGGCTCCGCTCGCTTTCTTCTTTTTCTTCTGTTTGAGCAGGAAGTGGCTGTATTGGAAAATGCGTTCGAGGGACTTTTGCCGGATGTGCGGCTCATCGAACTTCATCGGCTTCGAGTTCGCCTCGAAGAACCAGATGCCGCCCTGCTTGTCGACGCCGAGATCCATCGACATCTCGCCGAGCTCATGGCCGGAAGCCCGCTCGATCTGACGGGCGATGAGCAGGGCGGCGCTCTTCACCTTGGTCAGAATCTTGCGCGCGTGCTCGGGGCCGAACGCGCCGACCAGCAGCTTCTCCGGCTCCTCGATGCTGCCGCCGCGCGGCACGTGGGTCGTAATGCTCGCCGACCCGGCGAGCCGCGCGCCGATGCCGGTAATGTCCCACTGGCCGCGCTGATTTTTCTGGATGAGCACCCGAAGATCGAACTGCCGGTCGCCGTAAGCGGCGAGTTCAATGCCCTGCTGCGCGATGTACCGCTCGCCCTGGCTCTGCTTCTTGATCCGGTTCCACAGCGCGCTGAACGTGCCGCAGCGGAACGTCTTGCTCCGCTTCTTCTGCTGCAGCTTCAGCCGGTAGGGAAGCTGTTTCTCCTTGAACAGCCGCACGGACATGATGCCGACGCCCGCCTTGCCGCTGACCGGCTTGAGGTACAGGAACGGATGCTGCTTGAGCATGTTCCGGAGGCTTTCCCGGCTGATGAGCCGGCGCGTTACCGGAATGTACGGCCGGGTCGTCTTCGACATGCTCAGCCACTCGAACAGGCTCCATTTGTTGAAGAACGCGGGGTTGAACAGCCGGATATTCGGATGTTTCAGGCAGGCCGCGATTTTGCGCCGCACCGCGGGGAGCATTTCGTCTTCGCGCATCGGCACCCGGTTGTAGACGATGTCCGGAAGAGGAAACCAGCCTTTCTTCCACGTCTGCGTCTCTTCCGAGAACGTGTAGCCGGCCACGCGCGGCTTCGACAGCTTGAGCTGGCTCACCGTCACGACGTAGGTGGTGAAGCCGAGCTCCCGGCCGGTCTTGATCAGGTCGGCGAAGTTGTTCCGGTTGCCCCGGAAAAGCTGCACGTCGTCCTCGATCGTCAGAATCGCGAACGCCGGGCGCTTCGCTTTGGCGTCTACGGCGGGCTGCTGTTCCGCAGCAGGATGCTGCATTATGCCTCCCTCCTCCTGAAGCGGGCCAGATACAGGCAATGTTCCAGAATATATTCCATGGACGCCCGGCCTTGGGATTTGAGCGCCGGATGCTTGAAGATCGAGCGGCCGGGCTTCGCGTTCGCTTCGAACATCCAGACGCCGCCGTTCTTGTCAATGCCGATGTCCAGCCCGAGTTCGCCGAGCGTATGCGGATAGTTCCGCTCAATCGCCTCGGACAGCTTGACGGCGACTTTCTTCGCGTTCTCCAGCACTTCGCCGGCGCGTTCGCCGAACGTCCGGCTGAGCGCCTGCTCGGGCGTCATGAGCGAGCCGCCGTTCTTGATGTGCGTCGTCACGCTGCCGCGCCCGGCTTTCTTGGCGCCGATGCCGACAGGGACCCACTCGTTGTTGCCGTTCTTGTGCATATGGAAGCGGAAGTCGATCGGACATCCGTCGATTTCGACGAGCCGGATCCCCTGCTGGATGACGTAGCGGGACAGCGAGCTTCCGTGCCGCGCCTGCAGCATGCGCATGAGGGAGCGGAATGAAGGGAACCGGAGCAGCACGTTGCGGCCGTTCCGCCGGTACCTGGCGAAGTAACCGCGTTTCGGGTGATACGTCAGCCGATAGATGCCGGCGCCGAGGCTGCCGGCCGTCGGTTTGAAATAGACGAACTGGTGCTTCTCGATCATTTCTTTGATTTTCTCCGGCGTCGGCCCGGACACCGATTCCGGCAAATGTTTCTCGCCGTCCGGATCACCTTGCAGGAGGTCGTAGACATCCGATTTGTTGAAGAAGCTCCAGTTGAAGAAGGGGATGTTTTTGCGGACGAACCTTTCCCGGAGTCCGGTGATCGACGACGTCAGCTCCGCCCGGCGGCTCGGCAGCCGGTTGTAGACGACGTCGGGCAGCGGCACCTTCTTGCGGATCCACCCGCCCTTCGGGTTCAGGAACCAGCCGTTCACCTGCTCGGACTGCCAGTCGATGTCGCGCGGCGTGAACGCGAAGAAGTACGCCTTCTTGCCGCCGATCGCCAGCAGCTGCCGGATGAACGGCGTGCGGGAGCCGAACGGCATCGAGGCGGTCCGGACGGAGGAGTCCGTGAGCACGCCGATGAGCGGGCCGATCTGCACTTCGTTGTTCGCGTTCTGGATATAGACGCTTCCCGCCTTCGGCACGCCCATCAGATTGCGGATGCCGGCCGACAGGTAGATGTACTTCCCGTTCCTGCGCAGCGGGCGCAGGACGGCCGTCGCTTTCTCTCTGCCGAGCTTGAGCTGGATCCGCTTTTTGCCGGTCAGCTTGAGCTGCTTCAGCAGCGCCCCGGTAACGTACACGACCCGGTCGGCCTGTTGCGAGAAGCGGACGTTGCAATTCGTCAGACTCATGATTGAACCTCCTGCATGGTAGCCGTAGAGTGAGCAGTCGTCCCGTTCATGCAGCGCTTCCGGCGCCGGTCCGTAAGAAGCGCGGGGCCCGGGGCCCCCCGGGCCGGCGCGCCCGCCGCCATCAGGCGGAGGCCGTAAGAAATCGTCCGTTCCGCGGCCAGCCGTTCGCCCGCGTCATCGCCGATCTCCGCGAAGATGGCGCGCCCGGGCTTCGCGTTGAGTTCGAGCAGCCACAGCCGGCCATCCGGTTCAATGCCGAAATCGGCGCCGATCTCCGCCAGCCGGCCGAACGCGCGCTCGGCCTCGCGGGCGGCCAGCAGCGCGGCGCGCTTCGCCTCACCCAGCAGCCGGGCGGCCGCTTGATCGCCCAGCATCGCCGCGAGGAAAGGCAATGCGGGGCGCGCCGTGCCGCCGCCGTGCAGATTGCTCGCCGCCGTGCCCCGCCGGCCGATCCGGACGGCGGCGCCGGTCACGCCCCACCGTCCGGAGCCGTCCTTCTGCACGAACAGGCGGAGGTCGAACGGTTCGTCTGCCGCCGTCCGCAAATCGAGCAGCGGCTGCACGAGGTAGGGGCGGCCGCGGGTCAGCGCCTCGGCCGCCTGCGCGAGCCGCTCCTCGGGCACGCGCAGCTCGAACGCCTCGTTCCGCATCGTCCGCCCGGCAATGCGGACGATGCCGCCGCCGGGCTCGGGGCGCAAGGCGGCCGTGCCGCGGCCTTGCATGCCGGCGGCCGGCTTCAGGAACAAGCCGGCCGGATGCGCCTTGAGCAGCCCGGCGAGCCGCCGCGGCCTGAAGGCCGCCGTCGGCGGCAGCAGCGGGGCCAGCGCGCGGCACCGCCTGAGCGCCGCGTACACCTGCGCCTTGCCCGGCAGAGCGCAGCCGAGCGGCGCCGCGCCGTGCCGCCGCAGGATGCGGACGGCGCGCGCGCCTGCCGCCTGCTCTGCCGGAGAGCGCGGGAACCGCCGGTCGAACCAGACCGGCGGCACGGGCGCAAGCAGCGGCATCCAGCCGCCCTCCGCGAGCGTCCAGCCGCGCACCAGTCCGCGGCCGCGCTCCTCCCGGACGCCTTCCGGCGCAAACACGATCACGTCAAGCCCCATGTCGCTTCCGGCCGCCGCCAGCATCCGGCACAGGCGGTCTTCCGGCATCCGGCCGCCGGCCGGCTCCCGGCTGATCAGCACGCCGAACCGTCCCCGCCCGCCGCGGCGGGCGGGCCGCTCACAGTCCGGCCAGATGGCGCGCATAGAGCAGCATGACCCGCACGGACGGCCGGATGCCCGTGGCGGAGAGCGGGGTATTGTCGTTCTTGGACGGCTTGCTGTTCACTTCCAGCAGCCAGACGCGCCCGGACGTGTCGAGCGCGAGGTCGATGCCGAGTTCGCCGAAATGCGCCGGAATTTGCGCATCGACGCCGGCCGCGATCTGCAGGGCGGCCGTCCGGAGCCGTGCGGAGGCATCCTGGCGGCCGGCCGCCAGGTTCGATTTCGCGATCGCTTCCCTCACCGTGCTGAGCGTGCCGCCTCTGGCGATATTCGACACGAAATGCTGGCCGCCCGCGATCCGCGCCACGATCGAAGTCACGATCCACTCGCCGGAACCGTTCTTCTGCACCAGCGCGCGGAAATCGATCGGCCGGCCCCCGGTCTCGATCAGGTTCAGTCCCTGCTGGACCTGGTAGCGGGCCGCGCGCAGCTTGCCCGAGATGGCGGCGTACAGCTTGAGCAGCGTCGGAAACTGCTGGCGGCGCGTGCCGAGCGATGTCGCATGATGCGCGGCGTATCCTCCCGACGGCAGGCGGACAATCTTGATGATCCCCTTGCCGAGGCTGCCGCGGACCGGCTTCAGGAACACCGTACTGTAGCGGGAGCACATCGATTTCAGCATCGGAAAGCCGCTCAGCAGGTGGGATTCAGGCAAATACCGGCCGAGCGACGCCTGTTTGCGGAGCGCGCTGAACACTTCCGACTTGTCGAGAAATTTTTCGTTGAACACCTGCGTGCCGAAGCGCGATTTTACTTCCTTGAAGAAATGTTGTACGCTGGTTTTGTTCTCCAGCTTGCGCGTCGTCAGCCGATTGTTGACGACATCCGGCGCGGGCGCCTTCGCGCGGCGCCATCCGTCGGCATAGACCCAGACGTCCAGCCGGGAGACGCTGCCGCCGAGCATCGCCGGAGTCAGAAAATAGACCGAAGCGCCCTGGATGCGCGCTGCATCCACCAATTCCTTGCAGAAACTGGTGATGGATCCGAACGGACGATCAGGCGAATTCGGATAATCCCGGCTGACCAGCACGCCGATGAGCGGTCCGAGCACGAGCTGGCGCGATGCGCGGCGATAGCGCATGCGGAGGGTGCACGGCGCGTGCAGACCGAGCCGGCCGGCCAGGGCCTGACTGATGCGCATGCCGTCGTAGCGCTGGACGGGAATCACTTTCACGTTGTCGCGGTAAGCGCCGAATTTGAGCTGAACGGTCTGACCTTGCGGAATTTGCCACTTTTTGAGGTGCGATTCGCCAAGCATGAGCGTATCTTCGGACAGGATGCCGGGGCTGACGATCTGAACGCTGATCTTCGAACTTTGCATCTCGATCTCCTTTCGTCCCTCACGCAGGCGCCCTGGGCCGCTCGACGGCACAAGCTGGTCAATGATCACGATTACTCCACTATATGAGGACATCTATACACTGGTGATTGGCCCCTCCGGCCGATCGCGCAAAAGGACGGACCAAAGATGCAGCTGTGGCTATTCATCACGGTGAATGTGTGCGTCGCCGCTTTCGTCGGCGCACTGACCAATCATTTCGCGATCAAAATGCTGTTCCATCCGCGGCGCGCGCTGTACATCCTGGGCAGACGGGTGCCGTTCACGCCGGGCCTCATCCCGAAGCGCAAGGACGAGATCGCCGCGGCGCTGGGCCATGTCGTCGCGGACTATCTCGTGACGGCCGACGGGATTCGGGAGTGGCTGCGCGGCGGCGCGATGCAGGAAGCCGCGGCCGCGAAGATCCGAAGCTGGCTTCTGGCCCGCGCCGAAGAAGGCCTCACGGCGGAACGGCTGATCCTGAAGTTCACGGATCGTGAATCATGGGAAGCGATGCGGATGAAATGGGCGGCCCGGGGCGCCGGGCTGGCGGAGCGGTGGGTCGAGCGGTTGTGGGAAGAAGGCGGCTGGAAGGCGAAGACGATCGCGGAGCTGGTGCCCGGCTGGTCCGAAGAGAAGGCCGCCGGATGGGCGGAAGATCTGTCGGACTGGCTGACCGCTTCGCTCCGGGAGGAGCTGCTTTCCATTCGCGGCCAGCGGACGCTGCGCAACATGATCGACGGGCTGCTGGACCGGACGGGCGGATGGATCGGCGTGCTCGCGGGCATTTTCGTGGATGAGGACAAGGCGGCGGCGAAATTGACCGAGGTGCTGGTCGAGCAGCTTGAAAGCGGCGCGCTGCGCGAGATGATGCGGACGTTCATCGCGAAGAAGCTGGCGGAAGCGGGAGACTGGACGCTCGAGCAGGCGGCGGCGCGCCTGTCGGGCGAAGAAAATCCGCTCCCCTGGCTGAAAGAGCAGGCCTTGCGGCTGCTTCGCCTGGAAGAGCGGATCGGCGAACTCGAGAAGGCGAATGTCGGCGAACTGCTTATCCGCCATGAACGGGCATGGGGAGAGGCGCTGCGGACGATCGTCGGCGCCGCGTTCGACCTGCTGGACCGCCGGCTGGAGACGGTCGTCGCCGCGTTCGAACTGCCGCAGCTTGTGCAGAAGCAAGTCGAGAAATTCCCGGTCGAACAGGTCGAGCGGATCATTCTGAGCCTGTCGGGACGGGAATTCCGCGCGATCACCTGGCTGGGCGCGCTGCTCGGCGGCATCATCGGACTGATCCAGTCCGTGTTCCTGCAGCTTGTCCGGTGATCAGGCCGCTCCGGGCCGCTGTGGTTCAGACATGCCGCACTTCCGGATTGATCGGAATGCGGGCGGTGAAGACGATGCCGCGCTCCGGCTGGAAGCCGACTTCGACATCGCCGCCGTAATGCCGGACGCGTTCGACGACGATCGGCAGTCCGAGCCCTTCGTGGCCTTTCTTCTTCGTGCTGTAGCCGGGGGTGAAGATGCGCTTCCGCTCCGCCTCCGTCAGCGGATCGCCGGCGTTGCCGACGCTGATGCACAGCTCGCCTTCCGCCTGGTCGATGTCCAGCGTCACGATCCGCGAACTCTCCTTCTGCTTCATCACTTCATCGAAGGCGTTGTCGACCAGGTTGCCCACGATTCGCACCAGATCGATGCTGCGCACCGCGGACAGGCCTTCCGGCAGTTCCGTCAGCCGGTACTCGAACCGGATCTGCTTGACCTGGGCAATCGCCTGCTTGGCCATCAGCAGCGATTCGAGCGCCGTGGCCGGAATTTTTTCGGCCAGCCGGGTTACCGACCGGATCTCCCCGACCACTTCTTCCATGTATTGTTTCAGCTGTTCGTGCTTCTTCATGGTCAGCATCGCGTACATCGTCTGCACATGATTGACGAAGTCGTGCCGCTGGCCGCGGATCGTCGTCAGCATCTGCATCAGGTCGCCGACGAACGCCTCCTGCGTCACGCGGATCGCTTCGTCGCGCGCTCTCGCGATCAGCCGCACGGTCAGGAAGGATATGACGATGACCGCGAAAATGCCGACATAGAACAGCAGGCGCATGCCGGATTCGCGCACGTGCACATACCGCGTCATGAACAGCAGGATCAGGAGAAAACACTGGACGAAGGCGAGGACGACATAATGCTGAATGTACCGGTTGCGCTCGTTCATGAGAAAATGCAGCACGCGCCGGCCGGGAGAGCGTCCGGTGATCTCCATCCACAAGGCGGAGGAGCCGAGCAGCGCATGCGCGGGCCAAAACTTCTGGAAGAAGCGATACAGCGGCCAGTCGCCGGGATCCGTCGGCAGGCTGCCGCCGATGGATGCCAGATAGACAACGGATGACAGCTCGACCAGAAAGAAGAGCAGGCCCGTGACGAGCGTGAGAAAACCGCGGACTTTCCACGGCAGTTCGGGAAAGACGAACGACAAGACGGCAAAATACAACACCATGCCGGCGAACGGCTGGATGAACGGATCGACCAGCGACAGGCTGATGACGATGAGCACGGACGACGCAATCGCCAGCAAGAACAGCCTGGGGAAGAATCGGGGCGGGCGCAGCCCGAAGAAACGAAAGCAGAACCAGGACGCGGTCAGCGCCTCGGGAAACGTGACAAGACTTCCTACCTTGAGCAGCAACGGAAACTCCATACACACCTCGCGCTAGGCCCCGGTGTCGAATGTTGGTGAAACGGAGCCGGGGCATATCCTTACTTTAACGGCTTTCTGGTAAAATGAGAATAACATTTCGCATGAGCGGAGGGAAGATGATTATGCCGGAAGTTCCGCGCGACGAGGCGGCGACGAAGCACGAACGCATTTTGGAATATATCAAAGGTCTCAAAGTGGGCGCCCGTCTCTCGGTCCGTTCGCTCGCCCGCAAGCTGCATGTCAGCGAAGGAACGGCGTACCGGGCTTTGAAAGAAGCGGAGAGCGCCGGCTATGTCAGCACGCGGGAGCGCATCGGCACGGTGCGGATCGAGAAGAAGCAGGGACAGCGGGACGGACGGCTGACATTCGGCGACGTGGCGGGCATCGTCGAGGGCCAGGTGCTCGGCGGCGCGGCGGGACTGGACAAGCCGCTGCACAAATTCGTCATCGGCGCGATGGAGCTCGACGCGATGGTCCGCTATATCGACGCCGGCAGCCTGCTGATCGTCGGCAACCGGGAGAACGCGCACCGGCGGGCGCTTGAGCGGCACGCGGGCGTGCTGATCACCGGCGGATTCGGCACCGGCGAAGACGTCATCCGGCTGGCCGACGAGACCGGGCTGCCGGTCATTTCGTCGAAGCACGACACGTTCACGGTCGCCTCGATGATCAACCGGGCGATGTACGACCGGCTCATTACGCGGAAGATCATGCTGCTCGAAGACATCGTCACGACGGACAGCGCGCCGCTTACGCTGCGGATGAGCGAGACGGTCGCCGACTACCTGCGGCTGCGGGAGCGGACGGGATTCGCACGTTTTCCCGTCGTCGACGACCGGGGCCGGATCGTCGGCATGATGACGGCGCGCGACGCCGACGGCGCGGAACCGGATGAGGCGATAGAGAAGCGGATGACCCGCCCGCCGGTTACGGCACATCCGTCGATGCCTGTCGCGGCGGCTGCCCACCGGATGACGAGCGAGGGCATCGACCTCCTGCCGATCGTCGACCGGCACCGGCGGCTGCTGGCGGTCGTCAGCCGGTCGGACATTACGCGGGCGATGCAGTTCGCCGGCAAGCAGCAGCCGGGCGAGACGATCGATGATCTGATCTGGAGCGGGTTCACGGAGGAGAAGCGGACGGAAGACGCGCTGCCGGTCTATGTCGGCAAGATGACGCCGCAGATGTCCGGACCGGCCGGCACCGTATCCGAGGGCACGCTGCTCTCGCTTCTGACATTGGCAGCGAAGCAGACGATTCGCGAGGTTTCCCGGCGCGGCCATGTCGTGGAGAGCATCACGACGTATTTCGTCCGCCCGGTGCAGATTGAGGCGGAGGTTCGGCTCATGCCGCGTCTGCTCGAACTGAGCCGCAAATCGGCCAAGGTGGAGATGGAGCTGCACGACGAGCACGGCCTGGCCGTCAAGGCGCTCGCCGCGGCGCAGATGATCGATCCGCTGTAAAGGATTACTTCAGCGAACGGTAGACGCTGTGGTTGCGCAGCCCGGCGAACAGATTGAACAGGCCGAGCAGCAGGAAAACGGCGCCGACGATGACGCGGATGGTCGATCCGGTGAACAGCAGCATCTGGATCAGCGAAAGCAGGATCAGCATGATGCCCATGACGATGTTCATCCGCGCGGACAGCAGGCCGCGCGTCTTCGGATCGGCGCTTCGCCGGTACCGGAGGCTGTAATAGACGGTCGCCGCAAGCGAGGCGATCACGCCTATGGAGAGCACCCATTGCAGAACGGCATTTTCGATCGGCATGATGTATGGTCGGCTCCTTTGCATTTCACGGGCCTGTCCGCAAGACGGATTTAAGATGGTGATTGCGGGCGGTCCCATTTTTATGGTGCGGTTGCAACGTGTATAATGCGTAAATGAGGCGTTCGAAGTCTCGCAAGAGTCTGTAACGCGGATTCCACGCTAAAGTGCCTCAAGGAGCTTGTTCTGCGAGTCTGTAACGCGGATACCACGCTACGGCGCCCCAAGGCGCCCGTCCTGCGGGTCTGTAACGCGGATACCACGTTACGGCGCCTCAAGGCGCCTGTCCGGCGGGTCTGTAACGCGGATACCACGCTACAGTGCCTCAAGGCGCCGGTCCGGCGGGTCTGTAACGCGGATACCACGTTACGGCGCCTCAAGGCGCCCGTCCGGCGGGTCTGTAACGCGGATACCACGTTACGGCGCCTCAAGGCGCCTGTCCGGCGAGTCTGTAACGCGGATACCACGCTACGGCGCCCCAAGGCGCCTACCAGACGAATTTATAACGCGGATACCACGTTACAACGCACGCCGCACGAAGCTGAAAAAGACGGTTGATCAGCACCCCGATATCGTCCGGGTGATCAAACGTCCCGACAATCTCTTGCCATTGTATCAAATCGGGCCGGGATTTGTCATATTTCATTCAGCCCGGCAGCCTTGGCCGCGCCGTTACCCAGACGGTCATCGTGCCGTCGGCGACCAGCACGGTGCGGATCTCGACCACGTAATCGGTGTTCTTCAATCCCTTGTACACTTTGCCGTTCAGCAGAAGCCGCGCCAGGCGGGCTTCCGAGTCGATGTCGTAGACGCTGCGTCCGAGGAAAGCGGAGAGATCGCGCCGGAGCTGCTGCTTGAGCCTTGTTTCGGTCACCGTGTCAAGCGGCTTCGGACTGCCGTCCGGACCGCGGCCGGTCTCGATGTGGAGCACGACCGATTTGATGATGCCGTGCTGGTTCCGGTAATTCGTCAGCTTCCGGATCTCCAGCTCATATTCCCCGAGCTTCTCTTCCGTCTCGTGCAGCCGCTCGACCAGCGCGTCGAACTTGGCGGCGAACAGCCCGTTGTACACCGCGGCGCCCGCGACCATGCCGAGCACGAAAATGCCGAGCGCGGTGCTCATCCTGCGGAACCGGTCGAACGACGGCACCCGCATCGTCACAGTCCCCCCCGGACGATCCAGCGGATCAGTTCGGTCCCGAGATGCGCCCCGAGGAACGCGCAGGCGATAAGCAGAATCTGTTGAACGGCCGGCGACAGATGGCCTTCGGTGACGTTCGCCTCGATGACGCGCACCGGGTCGATCGTGCCGCCGATCGCGACGACGATCGCCCATATCTTGAGCCGCATGGCCGTGTCGAGCATCGTCGAAGCCGGCGGATACGAGACGAATACCGCGCCGATTGCGGCGAGCAGCGATCCGCCGATGATGACCCCGAAGGCGATGAAGAAATCGATAACAGCCGTCGACAGAAAAACGATCATGCCGGCACCTCCCGCATGTTCCGCATTGGACAGGCCTTTCCCGCTACCAGTCTATGAGATGACCAAACTTTTTTATGATAAAATGATGGCGTAATTACGCGTACGGAAGGGACAAGCGCTTATGACGCGACCGGATTCGTTCGTTCATCTTCATGTGCACAGCGAATACAGTCTGCTCGACGGCGCGGCGCGCATCCGCGGCCTGGCGGACCGGGCGGCCGAGCTCGGCATGAAGGCGCTCGCGCTCACCGACCACGGGGTCATGTACGGCGCGATTCCGTTCTACAACGCCTGCGTCGCCCGCGGAATCAAGCCGATCATCGGCTGCGAGGTTTACCTGACGCCGGGCTCCCGGCTGGAAAAGGGTTCGCGCCGTGACCATCCGATCCACCACCTGACGCTGCTTGCGAAAAATGCCGACGGCTACCGCAATCTGATGCGGCTCACCTCGATCGCCCATCTGGAAGGCTTCCACTACAAGCCGCGCATCGACTACGAAGCGCTCGCCGCCCACGCGGACGGGCTGATCGTGCTGAGCGGCTGCCTGAACGGCGAGATTCCGCAGCATCTGCTGCACGGACGGGACGAGGAAGCGAAGCGGGTTGCGCTGCGCCTCAGGGACATGTTCGGCGACGATTTCTACCTGGAGATTCAGGATCACGGCATGCCGGAGCAGAAGAAAGTGGCGGCCGGCCTTATCCGCCTGTCGGAGGAGACCGGCATCCCGCTCGCCGCGACGAACGATGTCCATTACCTGCGGCCGGAGGACGCGGCGCTGCAGGAAGTGCTGCTCTGCATCGGGACGGGCAAAACGATCGAGCTCGAGGACAGGCTGAAGATCACGACCGACCAGAACTACCTGAAATCGGCGGAGGAGATGGCGGCGCGGTTCCGGCATGTGCCGGAGGCGCTGGCCAATACGGTGCGGATCGCCGAATCCTGCAATCTGGAGCTGACGTTCGGCCGGGCGCATCTTCCCTCGTTCCGGCCGGTTCCGGAAGGGATGACCTCCGCGGAATATTTGCGGGCGCTGTGCCGGGACGGGCTGGCCGCGCGCTACGGCGGAACGGCGGCGTGGCGCAGCGATCCCGCCTTCCGCGCGGAAGCGGAGCGCAGGCTGGCGTATGAGCTGGACGTCATCGAGCGGATGGGGTACAGCGACTATTTTCTCATCGTCTGGGATTTCATCCGGTTCGCCCGCGAGCGGGGCATCCGGACGGGACCGGGCCGCGGTTCTTCCGCCGGCAGTCTCGCCGCTTACGTGCTGTTCATTACCGACGTCGACCCGCTGAAGTACAAACTGCTGTTCGAGCGTTTTCTCAATCCGGAGCGGGTGTCGATGCCGGATATCGACATCGACTTCGACGACGAGCGGCGCGACGAAGTGATCGCCTATGTGACCGCGAAATACGGCGAAGAGCACGTGGCGCAGATCATCACGTTCGGGACGCTGGCCGCGCGGGCGGCCGTGCGCGACGTCGGCCGGGCGCTCGCCGTGCCGTACGCGGAAGTCGACCGGGCGGCGAAGCTCATTCCGAACCAGCCCGGCATGACGCTGGAGAAGGCGCTTGAAGCGAGTCCGGAACTGCGCGCCCTGTGCGGGAAGAATCCGCGTGTCGACCATCTGGTCAAGACGGCGGCCAAGGTCGAGGGCATGCCGCGGCACGCGTCGACCCACGCGGCCGGCGTCGTCATCTCGAAGGATCCGCTGACGGACCATGTGCCGCTGCAGTCCGGCGGCGAAGGGACCGCGCTCACGCAATATCCGATGGACGCGCTCGAAGCCGTCGGACTGCTCAAGATGGATTTCCTGGGCCTCCGCACGCTCTCCATCCTCGAGCGGACGCTGGCCTGGATCCGCAAGCTGTACGGGAAGACGGTCGATTTCCGGCGGGTGCCGGACGACGACCCGAAGACGTACGCGATGCTCAGCCGGGGCGAGACGACGGGCATTTTCCAGCTCGAATCGGCCGGCATGCGGCGCGTGCTGCGCGATCTGAAACCGACGGTCTTCGAGGATCTCGTGTCGGTGCTCGCGCTGTACCGTCCGGGGCCGATGGAGTTCATTCCGCAATATATTGCCGGCAAGCACGGACGCGCGAAGGTGACCTATCCGCATCCGTCGCTCGAGCCGATTCTCGCCGACACGTACGGCATCATCGTCTATCAGGAGCAGATCATGCAGATCGCCTCGAAGATGGCCGGCTTCTCCCTCGGCGAAGCGGATCTGCTGCGTCGCGCGGTGTCGAAGAAGAAGCGCGAGACGCTGGACAAGGAGCGGGAGCATTTTGTCGCGGGCAGCGTGAAGCAGGGGTACACCGAAGCGGAGGCGAACGCGGTGTACGACATGATCGTCCGGTTTGCGGACTACGGCTTCCCCCGGGCGCATGCCGCCGCGTACGCGGTGCTCGCGTTCCAGACCGCCTACCTCAAGGCGCACTACCCGATTCCGTTCATGGCGTCGATGCTCGCTTCCGTCACCGGAAACCAGCGGAAAACGGCGGAATACGTCGACGAATGCCGCCGGATGGGCATCCCGGTGCTGCCGCCGGACGTCAGCGAGAGCGAGGAATCGTTCACGCCGACGGAAGGCGCGATCCGTTTCGGGCTGGGCGCCGTCAAGAACGTCGGCACGCAGGCGATCGAGGCGATCAAGGCGGCCCGGGAGGAGCGGCCGTTCGACAGCCTGCTCGACCTGTGCCGGCGCGTCGACCTCCGGGTCGTGAACAAGCGCGTTCTGGAATCGCTCATTCTGTCGGGAGCGTGCGACGGGCTGCCCGGCCACCGCGCCCAGCTGCTCGCGGCGCTCGACGAGACGATCGAATCGGTCTCGAAGTGGCGGAAGGAACGGGAAGAGCTGCAGATCGAACTGTTCGGCATCGAGGAAGTGAACAACTGGGATGTCGAGATGCCGGAGGTCAAGCCCTACACCCGGGGGCAGCAGCTCGAATTCGAACGCGAGCTGCTCGGTCTGTACCTGTCGGGCCATCCGCTGGACGAGCGGGAAGCGGAGCTGGAGCGGCTCGGCGTCGACCGGCTGTACGAGCTGGCCGACGCGCCGGACGGCGCCGCGGTCGTGACGGCCGCGCTGATCGTCTCGGTGAAGCCGTTCACGACCCGCAAGGGGCAGCAGATGGGCTTCCTGGAGCTGGAAGACCGGATCGCGCGCGTGGAAGCGGTCGTCTTCCAGAGCGTATGGAAGCGGAGCAGCTTCTGGCTGGAGAAGGGCAAGCTCGCCCTGGTGCAGGCGGTCGTGCAGCAGCAGGATGAAGATTTCAAGCTGATCGTGGACGACATCGTGCCGCTGGACGGGCCGAATCCGGCTCCCCATGTCCGGCGGATGCGCGGCCGCGCGAACGCGCGCGCCCGGCGCCCGGCGGCCGGCGAGCCCGGCGCAAGCGGCATGAGCGGCGCGGGCTTCAGCGCGGGCCGGAGCGCACACGGCGGACCCGACGCTTCCGCGGCCGCATCCGCGCATGCGCCGGGCACGGCTGCCGCGCCTATGCCGGCCGGCGGGCCGAACCGGCCCGACGCGGCCGCCCCGCGCGCGGAGGCGCCTATGCCGGCCGCCGTTATGCCCGCGGCTTCAGCGGCACGGCGGACCGCTTCCCGCGAGCAGCGGGTTTTCGTCCGCATACCGGCGGACCGGGAACAGCCCGGCGTGCTCCGGGAACTCCGCCGCCTGCTGGACGGCCATCCGGGACCGCTGCGCACGGTGCTCTACTACGAGCGGGAACAGCGGACGATCGAACTGGGCGACAGCGTGCGCGTCAAACCTTCCCGCGAGCTGTTCGCCGCGATCGTGCGGCTGCTCGGTGAAGGCACGGCCGTCGTGAAGTAGCGGCTCACGGGATTGCCGCTGTTTTGTCTGCGGCACCAGCTTGCAGCACAGGGCTCTTAACGGCATTCCGTGCCGTTAATGCTGGCCTGCTCGCAGCGGCAAGCCTGAATAACGGCACGCCGTGCCGTTAAAAGGCAGCGTGAGCCCCAGGGAATGAACAAAGGCAGCCATTAACGGCATTCCGTGCCGTTAATGCTTGCCCGCTCGCAGCGGCAAGCCTGAATAACGGCACGCCGTGCCGTTAAAAGGCAGCGTGAGCCCCAGGGAATGAACAAAGGCAGCCATTAACGGCATCCCGTGCCGTTAATGCTTGCCCGCTCGCAGCGGCAAGCCTGAATAACGGCACGCCGTGCCATAACAGGGCCTGCAACAGTCGATCGGAAAATCCCAAGGAACGTTCGCCGTGTCGGATGCATATCGTTAGACAAGGGCCTGCGCTGCCCGGCAGCGCGCAAGGCCCCGATTGGGGGTATGCGGATGACCGCGGCGATTGAACGATGGCTCGAACGCAGAGGCGTTTCGGTCAGGGATGTGGCGGACATCGTCCTGTCCCTGCAGCGTCCTTACAACGATCGGTTGACGATTGCCGATTGCGAGGAAAGCGTGCGGGCGGTGCTCGCGAAGCGGGAAGTGCAGTATACGCTGCTGACCGGCATCGCGCTGGATGAACTGGCGGACCGGGGCCTTCTGCCGGAACCGCTGCAGCAGATCATGGAGGCGGACGAATCGCTGTACGGGGTTGACGAGACACTGGCGCTCGGCATCGTCTCCGTTTACGGCATGATCGGCCTGACGAGCTTCGGGTATCTCGACAAAATGAAACCGGGCGTGATCGGAAGGCTGAACGGCGCAGCCAACGGCGGCAGCGGCGGCGGGAGCACCGGCGATCGTCACGGACGCGGCGTCCACGTCTTTCTGGACGATCTCGTGTCGGCGCTTGCGGCCGCGGCATCGGCGCGGATCGCCCACCAGAACCCGGACGCGCGCAAATACGGGCTGCCGGGAGAGGGATGAACGGACGGCCTTCCGGGGCCGGATCGGCCGCCGCGGGCTCGCCCGCAACCGCGCGAGCGCACGGAGCGGACAAGCCCGCCGCGGCTGCGTTTGTTGCGGCATCTCGGGCGGATATGCTATCATTATGGCAACATGCGGCCTTATTTCTTGCGAATGGTTCGGGAGGTACCTTTCGATGTGGACGGTAATCTATATCGCGCCGACTGCCAAAATCTCCGAGACAATCCGCCAGCGTCTGACCGAAGAAGGTTTCCTCGTGCAAGTCAGGCCGGTCAATCTCTCGAGACAGCAGTACGAGATATTGGTTCCTTCCGCAGAATTGGACGAAGTGCAGGAAGTTTTGAACGAAATACTGAATGCTTGATCAGCACCCTCCGGTTGTGACGGGTACGGCCATCCTTTGACGGAGCAGATGACGCCACACGCGGGCGCCGGCCGGCCACGTCACAATAATTTTGTGCCCTGAGAGGTGGCTTCATGTTCAAGGATCTCTTTCACAAAAAACGATACGCGACCATTCCAGCCGAACGGCCCGTAAAGCGGGACATACCCGAAGGCTTGATGAATAAATGTCCGAAGTGCGGCAACATCCAATACAGCAAGGAATTGGAGAAGAATCTGAAAGTTTGCACGTCCTGCGGATACCATTTCAGGCTGACCGCCCGGGAACGGATCGCGATGACGATGGACGACGGGCTCCTGCATGAATTCGACGCGGACATGCAGTCCGGCGACCCGCTCGGCTTTCCCGGTTACGCCGCCAAGCTCGAGCAGCAGAAAGCGAAGACGGGCATGAACGAGGCGGTCGTCACCGGCACCGGTTCGATCGACGGGCATCCGGTCGTCGTCGGGGTGATGGACTTTCATTTTTTTACGGGCAGCATGGGATCGGTCGTGGGGGAGAAGATCACGCGCGCCATCGAGTATGCGCGTGACAAACGGCTGCCGCTCATTCTCTTCTCGACATCCGGCGGCGCCCGGATGCAGGAGAGCATCTTCAGCCTGATGCAGATGGCGAAGACGAGCGCGGCGCTCGCGCGGTTCTCGGATGAAGGCGGGCTCTACATCTCCGTCATGACGGACCCGACAACCGGCGGCGTGACGGCCAGCTTCGCGAGCCTCGGCGACTACAACCTGGCCGAGCCCGGAGCGCTCATCGGATTCGCCGGACGGATCGTCATCGAACAGACGATCCGGCAGAAGCTGCCGGACAACTTCCAGACCGCGGAATTCAATCTGCAGCACGGCCAGCTTGACAAAGTGGTGCACCGCAAGGATATGCGGACGGTGCTCGCGAAACTGCTGGACATGCACAGCATGAGGAGGGCGGAATGATGGCCGGAGGACTGGAATTCGAGAAACCGCTGCTCGAGCTCCGAAACAAGATCGACGAACTGCGCAAATTCGCGGAGGAGCGCGGGTTCGACTTCTCCGATGAAATCGCGAGGCTTGAAGCGCAGTACCGGCAGCTGGAAACCGAAATGTACAGCGCCCTCACCGCCGCGCAGAAAATGCACATCGCGCGCCACCACCAGCGGCCGACGACGCTCGACTTCATCCAGGCGATCTTCACCGATTTCATCGAGCTGCACGGCGACCGGCTGTTCGCGGACGATCTGGCCATTGTCGGCGGGTTGGCCAAGCTGAACGGCGTTCCGGTGACGGTCATCGGCCATCAGCGGGGCAAAGACACGAAGGACAACATCGCCCGATTCTTCGGCAGCCCGCATCCGGAAGGATTTCGCAAGGCGCTGCGTCTGATGCGGCAGGCGGACAAGTTCGGGCGGCCGATCATCACGTTCATCGACACGAAGGGGGCCTATCCCGGCGACACCGCCGAAGAGCGGGGCCAGTCGGAGGCGATCGCGCGCAATCTGCTCGTCATGTCGACGCTGCGCGTGCCGATCGTCTGCGTCGTCATCGGCGAGGGCGGCAGCGGCGGCGCACTGGCGCTCGGCGTCGGGAACCGCGTGCTCATGCTCGAGAACGCGATCTACTCCGTCATTTCGCCGAACGGGGCCGCGTCGATCCTGTGGAAGGACGCGTCCCGGGCGGATGAAGCGGCGGAAGCGATGAAGATTACGGCGCAGGATCTGCATGCGTTCGGCATCGTCGAGGAAGTGATTCCGGAGCCGAAGGGCGGCGCCCACCGCGATCCGGAAGGGCAGGCCGCGCTGGTGAGAGAGGCCGTCTGGCGCCACCTGCAGGAACTGATGGCAATGACGCCGGACGAGCTGGTCGAAGACCGGTACCGGAAGTTCCGGAGCATCGGCGTGATCGGATCGGGAGGTTCGGACGCGCCGCCGGATCCGCCGCGGACACCGAAGGAACCGGAGGCGGAGGAAGAACGCGCGGAGCCGGAGTCCGCTGCCGGGAATGCGGCGGACGAGAGCGCGGACGCAAGCGCGGCGATCGAGTCGAACGCCCGCTGAATCCGGACAGGCCCATGTACAGTTGAGCAAGTATCGTGTATTTTTATATAAGGATGCGACTTTGCAAGTTTTTCCGCTTGCAAGGAGACTGTCCTTCACTGCAAGACGGATTCGCCCGCCCCGAAGGTCGGAGCGAACCGTTTTGCTTGCGTGAACATTCCAAGGTTTGACCTGAATTAACGGAGGAAACCGCACATGCGCAAAACGAAGATCGTATGCACCATCGGTCCCGCAAGCGAATCGCTCGAGAACACGAAGAAACTGATCCAGGCGGGCATGAACGTCGCGAGGCTGAACTTCTCCCACGGCGATTTCGAGGAACACGGCAACCGGATCAAGAACATCCGCCAGGCTTGCCGCGAACTGGGCAAGACCGTCGCCATCCTGCTCGACACCAAGGGTCCGGAGATCCGCCTCGGCAATCTGGCCGAAGAGCCGATCGAGCTCGTGGCGGGCGAATTCGTGACGCTGACGACGGAGAATATCCTCGGCGACCGGCACCGCATCCCGGTGACGTACAGCGACCTTCCCCGGGACGTGAAGGCCGGGGATACCATTCTGCTCGATGACGGCCTGATCGGCCTCAAGGTCGTTGAGATCCAGGGCACCGAGATCAAGTGCGAGATTCAGAACAGCGGCCCGATCAAGAGCAAGAAGGGCGTCAACGTTCCGGGCGTTGCCATTTCGCTGCCTGGCATCACGGAGAAAGACGCCAACGACATTCTTTTCGGGATCGAGCAGGGCATTGACTTCATTGCGGCATCGTTCGTGCGGAGAGCAAGCGACGTGCTGGAAATCCGTGAACTGCTGGAACGGCACAATGCGTCGCATATTCAGATCATTGCCAAGATTGAAAACCGCCAGGGCGTCGACAATCTGGACGAAATCCTGGAAGTGGCGGACGGCCTGATGGTGGCGCGCGGCGACCTCGGCGTCGAAATTCCGGTCGAAGAAGTGCCGCTCGTGCAGAAAATGATGATCGAGAAATGCAACCGCGCCGGCAAACCGGTCATCACGGCGACGCAGATGCTCGATTCGATGCAGCGCAACCCGCGGCCGACCCGCGCGGAAGCGAGCGACGTCGCGAACGCCATCTTCGACGGCACCGACGCGATCATGCTGTCGGGCGAGACGGCGGCCGGCAAATATCCGGTTGAATCGGTCATGACGATGGCGCGCATCGCGGAACGGGCGGAAGCTGCGCTTGAATATCGGGAGATTTTCCTCCGCCAGGCGAGCGCCCAGCAGACGACCGTGACGGAAGCGATCAGCCAGGCGGTCGCGAACTCCGCGCTCGATCTGGATGCGGATGCGATCATCACTTCGACGGAGAGCGGCTATACGGCGCGGATGGTGTCGAAATATCGTCCGAAGGCGCCGATTATCGCCGTCACGCCGGTCGAGCACGTCATGCGCAGCCTGCAGCTTGTCTGGGGCGTCATTCCGGTGCTCGGCAAGCCGGCGAAGACGACGGACGAAATGTTCGACATCGCCGTGAACGGCGCCGTCGAATCCGGTCTCGTCAAGCTCGGCGACACGGTCGTCATCACGGCCGGCGTACCGGTCGGACGTTCCGGATCGACGAACCTCATCAAGATTCATACGGTCGGCGATCTCGTCGCCAAGGGCCAGGGGATCGGCAGCCAGTCCGCGACCGGCAAGGTCGTCGTCGCGAACACGCCGGAAGAAGCGATCGCCAAGGCGAAGGAAGGCATGATTCTCGTTACGCCTTCGACGAACCGCGAATACATGCCGGCCATCGAGAAAGCGGCGGCGCTGATCACGGAGCAGGGCGGCATTACGAGCCACGCGGCCGTCGTCGGCCTGAACCTCGGCATCCCGGTCGTGCTCGGCGTGTCCGATGCGACGAAACGGATGTCGGACGGGATGGAAGTGACGGTCTACGCCGAGATCGGCGTCATCTATACGGGACAGGCGCGCGTGCTGTAAGCGCGCCGTCCGCCGGAAGCTCACCGAGTCGGGAGCGGCGGACCGCCGAGCGGTCCGGCCGCTCCCGTGTCTGCGTGCGCCGGCGATTCGGTTCGCAGGCGAGTTTCAACGGGGGAGGCGTGACATGGCTTCGCACTGGCACCTGTTCCCGCTGCGTGTCCGCTATCAGGAGACGGACCGGATGGACGTCGTGTTCTACGCGAATTACGTGACATGGTTCGAGATCGGGCGGACCGAATTCATCCGGCACGCGGGATGGCCGTATCGAAAGGTGGAAGACGCGGGACTGCTGCTGCCGGTCGTCGATCTGAACGTCCGGTACGAGCAGCCGGCCCGGTATGACGACCGCATCGTCATCTGCACCCGGCTGCGGGAAGTGTCGCCGCTCAGGCTGAACTTCGACTCGCAGGTCCGGCTGATCGGGGAGGATGAACAGCCGCCGGCGACGGCGGATGCGGACGGGCAGCTGCCCGGCAGGCTGCTCGCGGCAGGCGGAACCGGCCACGTCTGGCTGAATCGGGACTGGAAGCCGACGCGGCTCGACAGGGCCGCCCCGGAACTGTACGCGCTGCTCAGGCGGCTGGCCGGCGGCGGATGAAAAGCGGGAAGAAGTCGCACAATATACCGGCATATGCCGATGGTTGGTCCGAGGGCAAAAACTTCTTTTATGACGGCGATAAAGCATTTTTATTTCCAACAAACATTACATGAATGTTCACATGCCCGTCAAAAAAAGTTATGATATTCTGGTACGTTACTCGGCTGAAGTGCTTCCGTATGCCCGCAGGCGGCAATATGGGGCAAAATATTTCCCCGGAAATTGCGGAAAAGGAGAGAGAGACATGACAGCAACGAAAGGTCTTGAAGGCATCGTCGCGACGACTTCGGCGATCAGTTCGATCATCGACGGCGTATTGACCTACCGCGGGATCAACATCGACGAGCTGGCGGAACATGCCACCTTCGAAGAGACCATCTATCTGCTCTGGCACGGCAAACTTCCGAACAGGGCCGAGCTGAAGAGTCTGATGGATGAGCTCGCCGCCAACGCGGCGCTGCCCGATGAACTGCTCACGCAGCTGAGGACTTACCCGCCCGGAGCGAACTCGATGGCTGCGCTTCGTTCGGCTGTCTCCGCATTGGCATTGTACGATGAAGAGGCGAACGATATGTCGCCGGAAGCCAACCTGCGCAAGGCGGTGAAGCTGCAGGCGAAGCTGCCGACGATTGTGGCCGCATTCGCGCGGATCCGCGAAGGCAAGGAACCGATCCAGCCGAAATCCGGTGTATCCATCGCGCACAACTTCCTGTACATGCTGACGGGCAAGGATCCGGATGAAGTCGCCGTCAAGGCGTTGGACAAAGCGCTCGTGCTGCACGCGGATCACGAGTTGAACGCTTCGACGTTTGCGGCGCGTGTCACGGTGGCGACGCTTTCGGACATCTATTCGGGTGTCACGAGCGCGATCGGCGCGCTCAAGGGGCCGCTGCACGGCGGAGCCAACGAAGCGGTCATGATCATGCTCGACGAGATCGGTTCGATCGAGAATGTCGAGTCCTACATCATGAACAAGCTGGCCAACAAGGAGAAAATCATGGGCTTCGGCCACCGCGTCTACAAGAACGGCGACCCCCGCGCGAAGCATCTGCAGAAGATGTCCCGCGAGCTGGGCGAACGTTCGGGCAACCTGAAGCTGTACGAAATGTCCGTCAAGATCGAAGAACTCGTGACCGGACAGAAAGGGTTGAAGCCGAACGTCGACTTCTATTCGGCATCGGTCTATACGACGCTGGGCATTCCGCGAGATCTGTTCACGCCGCTCTTCGCCATCAGCCGCGTGTCGGGCTGGACGGCGCACATCCTCGAACAGTACAGCGACAACCGGCTGATCCGTCCGCGGGCGGAATATACCGGCCCGGCGAATGTCCGCTACGTGCCGATCGACCAGCGCTGAGGCGATCGTCCGGACGGGACGAGCCAGGTCCGTTCGGGAAATGAAGTTGTCATGCAGCAAACTTGACTGTTTGATTCAGGTAAAGGAGGAACCATCATCATGCTGCAACTTGAGAAATTTGCACCGCCGACGGAAGGCGAGAAAATCACGATTAAAGACGGCAAGCTGCAGGTGCCGAACAACCCGATCGTGCCGTTCATCGAAGGCGACGGCACGGGCCGCGACATCTGGCGCGCATCGAAGCGCGTGCTGGACGCGGCAGTAGAGAAAGCCTACAAGGGCGAGAAGAAAATTGCGTGGTACGAAGTATTTGCCGGCGAGAAAGCGTATAATACATACGGCGAATGGCTGCCGAACGATACGCTGACCGCAATCCGCGAATATATCGTGGCCATCAAGGGTCCGCTGACGACACCGGTAGGCGGCGGCATCCGCTCCCTGAACGTCGCGCTGCGGCAGGAGCTGGACCTGTACGTCTGCCTCCGTCCGGTCCGCTATTTCCAAGGCGTTCCGTCGCCGGTGAAGCGTCCGGATCTCGTCAACATGGTCATTTTCCGCGAGAACACGGAAGACATCTACGCCGGCATCGAATATCAGGAAGGCACGCCCGAAGTGAAGAAAGTGATCGAGTTCCTGCAGAAGGAAATGGGCGTGAAAAAGATCCGCTTCCCCGAGACGAGCGGCATCGGCATCAAGCCGGTATCGTCCGAAGGTTCGAAGCGGCTCGTGCGCGCGGCCATCGAATATGCGATCCGGCATAACCGCAAATCGGTGACCCTCGTGCACAAGGGCAACATCATGAAGTTCACGGAAGGCGCGTTCAAGAACTGGGGCTACGAAGTCGCGGAGCAGGAGTTCCCGGACAAGACGTTCACCTGGGGCCAATACGACCGGATCAAGGAAGCCGAAGGCGTCGAAGCGGCGAACAAAGCGCAGGCCGAGGCGGAAGCCGCCGGCAAGATCATCATCAAGGACGCCATCGCCGACATCGCGCTGCAGCAAGTGCTGACGCGTCCGGCGGAGTTCGACGTCATCGCGACGCTGAACCTGAACGGCGACTACCTGTCCGACGCGCTGGCTGCCCAGGTCGGCGGCATCGGCATCGCGCCGGGCGCGAACATCAACTACGTTACGGGTCACGCGATCTTCGAAGCGACCCACGGCACGGCGCCGAAATACGCCGACAAGGACGTCGTCAACCCGGGTTCCGTCATCCTGTCCGGCGTCATGATGCTCGAGCATCTCGGCTGGCAGGAAGCGGCTGACCTGATCTACAAAGGGATGGAGACGGCCATCAACAACAAGACGGTCACGTACGACTTCGCCCGCCTCATGGAAGGCGCGAAGGAAGTCAAATGTTCGGAGTTCGCCGACGAGGTTATCAAACATATGGCTTGATGCCGTTTGAAACGGAGGTTGGCGTGGGAACGTGTCCATCAAGAGGAAGAAGATTACGGTAATCGGCGCAGGTTTCACAGGCTCGACGACGGCGCTCATGCTCGCGCAGAAGGAGCTGGGCGATGTCGTGCTGCTCGACATTCCGCAACTGGAGAATCCGACGAAGGGCAAGGCATTGGACATGCTCGAGGCGACGCCGGTGCTGGGCGTCGACAGCCGAATCACGGGCACTTCCGATTACAAGGACGCGTCAGACTCCGATATTGTCATCATTACGGCCGGCGTGGCGCGCAAGCCGGGCATGAGCCGCGACGATCTCGTCACGACCAACGCGGGCATCGTCCGCTCGGTGTGCGAGCAGGTGCGGCAGACTTGCCCGGATGCGTACGTCATCGTCCTCAGCAATCCGGTCGACGCGATGACCTGGGTCGCCTGGCGGACGCTCGGATTTCCGAAGAACCGCGTCATCGGCCAATCCGGCGTGCTTGACACGGCGCGCTTCTGCACGTTCATCGCCCGGGAGCTGAACGTCTCGGTCGAGGACGTGCGCGGATTCGTGCTCGGCGGCCACGGCGACGACATGGTGCCGCTCGTCCGTTACTCGAACGTCGGCGGCATTCCGATCGAGAAGCTGCTGCCGAAGGAACGGATCGAGGCGATCGTGCAGCGCACCCGCGTCGGCGGCGGAGAGATCGTGGGTCTGCTCGGCAGCGGCAGCGCCTACTATGCGCCGGCCGCGTCGCTCGTGCAGATGGCGGAAGCGATTCTGAAAGACAAGAAGCGCATTTTGCCGGTCATCGCGCTGCTTGAAGGCGAGTACGGCTATGACAATCTGTTCATGGGAGTTCCGGTCATTCTGGGCGGCGGCGGCATCGAGCGGGTGCTCGAGCTGGAACTGACGCCGGAGGAGAAGGCGGCGCTCGACAAATCCGCCGAATCCGTCCGCAGCGTCATCCGCATCGCAGCCGGCTGAATGGCCATTTCCGGAGCCCGCTGCAAGACCCTGACAGGCGTTCAGGGTCTTGCGCGTTTCAGCGGGCTGCGGCTTTGTGTCGGCGGACAAGTTCGGCTATACTGGGAGTAGTTCAGATAGGAGGTGCCGAATGGGTCAGTTTTTCTATTTCCTGCATGCGATCGGGGCTGTCGGGATGGGCATCTATCTGGTGCTTCCGTTCCTGGTCGGCCGCATTACGCAGCTCAGCAGCGAAGGGCAGGCCGGTTTTGCCGACGGGGTGCTGATTGCAAACCGGGTGGCGCAATTCTGTCTCGTTCTGCAGTTGCTGACCGGCGGATACATGATGACGCTGGCCGATTACTCCGTGCTTTGGTCCACGCTGACGCTGGTGCTGTTCCTGGGCATCGGGGCGCTCGGCGGCATCATGACGAAGCCTTTGAAAGCGATTGTAGCTGCCGCGAAGTCCGGCGAGAGCGCGGCAGGCGCCATTTCGCGCGTCCGCTTGTTCAGCATCTTGCTGCTCGTGCTGTATGTGGCCATCATCTTCGTCATGCAGTATTCGAATATTTGATTGCGGTTCATTCTACGACTTCATGGAGAAGGGATTGTTTGCGTTATGGCGGCACAATCACCGGACCTGATCACGTTCGGGGAATCGATGGCGCTGTGCATGGCGCCGGATTACAAAGGGCTTGACCAGGCCGCTTCGCTGGAGCTGACGTTCGGCGGCGCGGAGAGCAATCTGGCCATCGGAGCCGCGCGGCTCGGCGTTTCCAGCGGCTGGTTCGGCGCGCTCGGCGACGATCCGTTCGGACTCAAGATTCTGAAGGCGATCCGCGGCGAAGGCGTTGACGTCTCCCGCGCGCGGCTCGTGCCGGGCGAACAGACCGGCGTCATGTTTCGGGACAATCCCGGCGGCAAATTGTCGGTTTACTACTACCGGAAACTTTCCGCGGCCAGCCGGATGAAGCCGTCCGACCTGGATGCGGATTATATCCGCGGCAGCAAAATCCTGCATGTGACCGGCATTACGTGCGCGATCAGTGAAAGCGCTCGCGACACGGTACGGGAAGCTGTCCGGATCGCGAAGGAAGCCGGAGTCAAAGTATCCTTCGACCCGAATCTCAGACTCAAGCTGTGGACGATTGAAGAAGCGAGGGAAGTGCTGCTTCCGATCGCGGAACAGGCGGACTATTTCCTTCCCGGCTACGACGAGCTGCAGCTGCTCTATTATACGACGGACGAGGAAGCGATCTTCGCCCGGCTTTCGGAACTGTCCGCCGTCTCGGTCGTGAAAGGTGTCGGAGAGACGACGGTCATCGTCGAAGGCGGGAAACGCACCGCCGTGCCGTTCTACAAGGCGGAGAAAGTCGTCGATACCGTCGGGGCCGGCGACGGATTCTGCGCGGGGCTGCTCGCAGGGCTGCTGAAAGGCCGCCCGATCGTCGAGGCGGTCCGGATCGCCAGCATCTGCGGCTCCCTCGTCGTGCAGGGACGCGGCGACTGGGAAGCCACGCCGGACTGGAACACGGTGGAACGGCTCATGGAAGATCGGAAGCGGATCGAACGATAAAGGACGGCAACACACGTCCCGCGGCGCTTGATGCGGCCGCGGGACATTTTTGCGCCGCGAAGGAGATGGGCAGGATGACGCGTGAGGGAGAAGAACGGCTGGACGGCGGCTGGCTCCGGGTCAAGGTGCCGCTGCCGTTTGCGCTTCGATATGTTAACAGCTATCTGATTCCGGACGATGACGGCTGGACGCTGGTCGATCCGGGGCTGCGGACGCCGGATGCCGAACGGCTGTGGCTGGATGTGTTGAGGCGATGCGGGATTCATGCGGCCGATATCCGGGCGATCGTGCTGACGCACCAACATCCCGACCATATCGGGCTGGCCGGCTGGTTTCAGGAGCGGTCGGGAGCGCCGGTGTACATGTCCGAACGGGCCTATGCGTACGCGATGCGGCAGTGGGGACCCGGCAGGACATTCACGGCAGAGCTTCAGGCGCTGTACAGGGAGAACGGATTGCCGCGCGGGATGGAAGAAGCCCTCGCGGAGCATCTGGAAAGCTTCGTCGCCATGGTGTCTCCTTTGCCGGAGCCGGTGTTTATCCAGGGAGGCGGGACCATCGGGATCGGCGGACAGGTATGGGAAATTCTCGACACGCCCGGCCATGCGGACGGCCATCTCTGCTTCTGGCAGCGCGAGAGCCGGATCATGCTGTGCGGCGACCAGGTGCTGCCCGGCATTACGCCGAACATCAGTCTTGTGCCGGGCGCGGAGCCCGGCGTGCTGGCGAGGTACCTGCACAGTCTCGCGGAGCTGGAGACGTTCGAGACCATTCTCGCGTACCCCGGTCACCGCGATCCGTTCCGCGGCATGCGAGATCGGATCGGCGAGATACGGGCGCACCACGTCCGCCGGCTTGCGGCCATGGAGGAGATGTTGGCTGAGCCGCTCACCGGCTATGAAGTCTGCATGCGCCTGTTCGGCGAGCGGGTGCAGGGCAGCCTGCACAATCTGCGCTTTGCCATGTCCGAGACGCTGGCGCATCTCGAACATCTCGCCGGGGAAGGGCGTGCGGCCTCCGCGCGGGGCGCCGACGGCATCCTCCGCTGGCGGTTCTGCTGAGCGGCCGCCAACGGATCGATGGCATCTGCGTGCCGGTCCGGCCTGCCGGCATCAGTCAGACGGCAGGCCGTTTTCTTTCTCTTCCTGCTTGCGGTGCGCCATCCGGCTCGCCGCGGACGAGGCGATCGCGCCGACGATGTCATCGAGGAATGTATGGATTTCTCCGTCGGTTTTGTCGTTCAGTTTATTAAGGATGCCCGGTTTCTGCTTGTCGATGTAGCCGAAGTTCGTAAATCCGATGCTTCCGTAGACATTCACGATGGACAAGGCCAAAACCTCGTCGATGCCGTACAGCGCTTCGTCGTGTCTCACCATATCCTGAAGCGGCGGCAGCAGCTTGCCTTCCTCCGCCAGCATGTCCAGCTGGATGCCGGTCAGCACGGCGTTCTGCACCTCGCGCTTGGACAGCACCGCAACAACGTGATGTTCGCATTCTTCCAGCGTCAGATCGGGATAATAGGGCGATTGCAGGTAGTGGACGAGTTCCGCGATGGCTTTCGTCGTCACGCCGCGTTTCTCCAGCCACTCCAATGTCGCGCGCTGAACTTCTTTGCTGTTCAGCACGTAGGGTTTCGGTTCCGGCATATGTCTGCACTCCCATTCGATGGATTCAGTTCTATTGCTGGACAAGACTCGTATACATACTACTACAAAAATTCTGAATCCCACAAATTATTGAATGGTGCACGGGAGGCGCGAGAGCAGATGAATCGGTTCCATTCCTTGCGCAGGAGCGCAGCCGCCGGCTTGCTGGCCTTACCGCTCATCTTGTCCGGCTGCAGCCTGTTCGGCGAGCCGGCAAGCCGGCAGATTGACCCGCCGCAGAACGTCGAACCGGATGACCTTGACGCGGTTCAGCCGCAGAACGGACAACCGTCCCCGGATTCGGCGTCCGCGGACGAAACGGCGGAAACGGTGACGCCGCTGACCGTCTATGTGAAGGACAGGAGCGGGTATCTGGCGCCGGTGACGGTGAACGCGGCGGCAAGCAATGCCGAAGAAGCCGGCATCCGGGCGCTGGAGCGGATGATCGAGGGCAGCGAGGCCGGGGCGTTGCCGGAAGGATTCCGCGGGGTGCTTCCGGCCGGCACGCGGATCGAGAAGCTGACGATCGATCGGGAGCAGCGGGTGGCGATCGTCGACTTCGCCGGTTCGTTCACCGATTACAATCCGCAGGATGAGCGGCGCATCCTGGAAGCGGTGACGTGGACGCTGACCGGACTTGAGGACGTTGAAGGCGTCCTGCTGCGCCACGATGGGGAGGAACTCGGCGAAATGCCGGTCGACGGCTACCCGCTGGACGGACCGCTCACGCGGGCAATGGGCATCAATCTCGAAGTGGCGCCGGGAGCCTCCTACGGCAATTCGATGCCGGTGACCGTCTATTTCTCGTCGATCTCCGATGTAGGCGATCCGTACTTCGTTCCGGTCACCCGGCTGGTGGAACGCGAAGAAGACCAGGCTGTCGCCGCGCTTCGCGAATTGATCGCGGGCCCGGCGCGGGGCACGGAGCTGAGCGGCGTCATGACGGAAGATGTCGAGCCTGCGTCGGTCACGGTGGACGGCGATACGGCGGTGGTGGATCTGAAGGATGACACCTACGAAGAGGGCCAGCCGCTTCCGTCCGAAATGCTGGAGGCGGTCGTATTGTCCGTCAGCGAAAATACGGGCGCCGAGAAGGTGCAGATCCGGGTGAACGGTTCGTCGAACGTTGTCGATACGGACAATCGTTCCTACGCCGAGCCGGTCAGTCGTCCCGAGCACGTCAACGCGCTGAAAACGTAAATGGCCAACAGGCCGGCTGCCGCAAGACGCATCCCGCTTGCCTGATATCACGGGCCGGGCTGGGAGCGTCGCCGGGGAGCCGGCATTTTTTTTGATCGTATAGGCGAGATTCCGATCCGGGAATCAGCAGACAAACGGCTCGAAAGCCCGTTCCGGATGCTTTTCCCCGATGACTTTGGTACAATATACCCGTTATGCGGAAGAATATCATCGGGAGGCAGCCGAATGCGCAACGACAACCGGGCGGATGACCAGCTCCGCCCTCTTGTAATGCAACTCAATCCGAATCCGTACGCCGAAGGATCGGTCTGGATCGAGATGGGGAACACGAAGGTGATCTGCACCGCCACCGTCGAGGACAAGGTGCCGCCCTTCATGAAAGGGCAGGGGCGCGGCTGGGTGACGGCCGAATATTCCATGCTGCCGCGGGCGACGCAGGTGCGCAACCAGCGCGAGGCGGCGCGGGGCAAGCTGAGCGGCCGGACGATGGAAATCCAGCGGCTGATCGGCCGGGCGCTCCGGTCGGTCGTCGATCTGGAAGCGCTCGGCGAGCGGACGATTACGCTCGATTGCGACGTCATCCTGGCCGACGGCGGCACGCGCACGACGTCGATCACCGGCGCGTTCGTCGCGCTGGCGCTCGCCGTCGACAAGCTGAACGCGCAGCAGCCGTTCGAGAAGTACCCGATCACCGACTTCCTCGCTTCGGTCAGCGTCGGCGTCGTGGACGGACAACCGCTGCTCGATCTGAATTACGAAGAAGATTCGAACGCGAAGGTCGACATGAACGTGGTCATGACCGGCTCCGGCCAGTTCGTCGAGCTGCAGGGCACGGGAGAAGAGCGGCCGTTCAGCCGCGACGAGCTGTACCGGCTGCTAGAACTCGCCGAGGGCGGCATCCGGCAGCTGATCGAGCGGCAGCGTGAATTGCTCGGCGAGAAGGGCGCTCGGATCGGAGCGGGATCGGCATGAGCCGGGACTTAAGCGTCATCGTCATCGCCACGAAGAACGAAGGGAAGGCACGCGAGTTCGCGCACGCCCTCGCGCCGCTGGGGCTCGCCGTGCGGACGCTCTCCGGCGACGATCGGGTGCCCGCGATCGTCGAAGACGGCGCGACGTTCGCCGACAATGCGCGCAAGAAGGCGCGCACCGCGGGCGAGGCGCTCGGCGTGCCGGTGCTCGCCGACGACTCCGGCCTCGAGACGGAGGCGCTGGGCGGAGAGCCGGGCGTCTTCTCCGCCCGCTATGCCGGCGAAGGCGCCGGCGATGCCGCGAACAACGCGAAGCTGCTGCGCGAGCTGGCGGAGCGGGCGGCGGACGTGCCGCAGCCGTCCGGCCTGCCCGAGGGTGTGCGCGCGCTCAGCCGGGCGCGCTTCGTCTGCGCGCTGGCGCTCTACGATCCGGAGACCGGCGCGTTCGCGGAGGCGGACGGCACGGTGGGCGGCTGGATCATCGACAGACCGCTCGGCAGCGGCGGGTTCGGCTACGACCCGCTGTTCTGGGTGCCGGCATTCGGCCGGACGATGGCCCAGCTGACGACGGAAGAGAAGCAGTCGATCAGCCATCGCGGCCGCGCGCTGGCTAAGCTTGCGGATCTGCTGCGGAAAACGCGTTGAACAACGGAGAAGGCCGTCGGTTCGGACCGCCGGCCTTCTTGCTGTACGGCGTGCCCAGAAAGCACGTATCTTCTAGCCGGTGAAAGTCCGGCCACGGGAGGGGCCAAGCCCCCGTGTAGCTAGGATGCCTGCGTACGGCGAAATCCGTGCGTAGGAGCGCATCGACGGAAGTA
>Ga0207866_1000085_pt1 | contig 143539 bp, 139 predicted proteins | sample HigsolmetaAR203D_FD_184835 | JGI IMG/M metagenome (GOLD analysis project Ga0207866, IMG submission 184835) | Ionic liquid and high solid enriched microbial communities from the Joint BioEnergy Institute, USA - AR20-3-D (SPAdes) (version 2) ...
CGGGCCAGTACTCGAATCTCCAATGATTGCTCCTGGGTCAACATCTTGGCGGCCAAAAGCCGCCATCATCGCCCAGGGGGTCAGTTTTACCTCGGCGCCAGGGGTCAGTATTACTTCGGCGCTGACAATCGGACGCCTCACATGGCGCACCTTGACAGCAGTGCTCGGTGAGATAGCCGAGCAGCCCGTTCATCTGGGAAAAATCGGCGCGGTAGATCAGGTTGCGGCCCTGTTGTTCCACCGTGACTAACCCGGCATGCGAAAGCTCCTTTAGGTGAAAGGACAGGGCATTGCGGGCGACGCCGAGTTGGTCGGCCAGGACGCTGGGCGTGAGGCCAGACGTACCCGCAACGACCAGGGCGCGAAATGTGCGCAACCGTTGGTTGTGTGCCAAGGCACCGAGCGCAGAGATAGCTTGATCTTCATTCATGATTCAATAATACATCATTCATTGAATAAAAGGGAAAGCTTTTTGGGTGTTGAAGCTGGCGCCGCCCATCCATTACTTTACATAATACACATTATGCGTATTACGGAAGCATCCCTGCGCCTCGAGCTTGCCAGCACCGGCTGGGCCCTGGCCGTCATGCCTAGCCGACCCGAAGTCCACCACTAGACCGACAAATGCCGCCGGACATCCTCGCCATCCATCTGCGCGCGGTCACCGCGCGCGACGACTTCGCCGCGCGACAGCACCACGAACTCATCAGCCAGCTCGCGCGCAAAGTCAAAGTACTGCTCGCACAGCAAGATGCCGACGTCGCCGCGTTCGCGCAGCATGGCAATGACCCGGCCGATGTCCTTGATGATGGACGGCTGTATGCCCTCGGTCGGCTCGTCGAAGATGATGAGCCGCGGCTCGGCAGCCAGCGCCCGGGCAATCGCCAGCTGCTGCTGCTGGCCGCCAGACAGGTCGCCGCCGCGGCGCCTGAGCATGGACTTGAGCACGGGAAAGAGCTCGTAGATTTCGTCGCGGATCCGCCTGGCCTGCGCGGCCGGCTTGGCGGCCATGCCCATCAGGATGTTTTCCTCGACCGTGAGCCGGGCGAAGATGTCGCGCCCCTGCGGCACGTAGGCCATGCCGAGCGCTGCGCGCCGGTGCGGCGGCAGGCGCGAGATGTCCTGCCCGTCCAGGGTGATCCGGCCGCTTGCCAGCGGCAGCACGCCCATCAGGCACTTGAGCAGCGTGGTCTTGCCCACGCCGTTGCGGCCCAGCAGCGCCAGGCATTGGCCCTTGCGCACTGCAAGCGACACGCCGCGCAGGGTGTGGCTGCCACCATAGTATTGGTTGATCGATTCAGCTTGCAGCATCGCCGTCTTCCGCCTCCGTTCAGCGCCCCAAATAGACTTCGATGACGCGCGGGTCGGCCTGTACCTCGGCCATGGTGCCTTCTGCCAGCACCGAGCCTTCGTGCAGCACGGTGACCTTGCCGCCGTCGGCGATCTGCGCGACGAAATCCATGTCATGCTCGACCACCACCAGCGAATGCTTGCCGCGCAGGTCGTTGAGCAACTCGCCGGTGCGCTCGGTCTCCGCGTCCGTCATGCCTGCCACCGGCTCGTCCAGCAGCAGCAATTGCGGCTGTTGCATCAGCAGCATGCCGATTTCCAGCCATTGTTTCTGGCCGTGTGACAACAGCCCGGCCAGGCGCCCGGCCTGGTTGCCCAGCCGGATCAGGTCCAGGGTCTGGGCGATACGGTCGGCCGCCTCGCTGTCGAGCCGCGCGAACAGCGTCGGCCGCACGCGCTTGTCGGCCTTCATCGCCAGTTCCAGGTTTTCCAACACGGTGTGGTGTTCGAAAACCGTGGGCCGCTGGAACTTGCGGCCAATGCCGGCGCGGGCGATTTCGGCTTCGTTCAGCTTGGTCAAGTCTATGCTTTGCCCGAAAAACGCCGTGCCTGACGTGGGGCGCGTCTTGCCGGTGATCACGTCCATCATGGTCGTCTTGCCGGCGCCGTTCGGACCGATGATGCAGCGCAGCTCCCCCACCCCGATGTCCAGGGTCAGGTCGTTCAGCGCCTTGAAACCGTCGAAGCTGACCGTGATGCCGTCCAGGTAAAGGATGGCGCCATGGCTGGTGTCCACGCCCGCCGGCTTGACGCGGCCATAGCTCGCCTCGCCGCCCGGGCCGGCGTATTCCTCGCCGGCAGCGTCGACCGGCCCTTTGATGTCTGCAAGCTTGTTCATTGCCCTGCTCCTGCCCCGCGGCGCCGGCCGATGCGCTCGCACGCCTGGCGCACCAGCCCCACGATGCCCTGCGGCAGCAACAGCGTGACCAGTACGAAAATCAGCCCCAGGACATACAGCCAGAGCTCGGGCAGCACGCTGGTAAACCAGGTCTTCAGCCCGTTGACCGCGCCGGCGCCCACGATGGGGCCGACCAGCGTGCCCCGCCCGCCAGTGGCTACCCAGATCACCATCTCGATGGAGTTTTCCGGCGACATTTCGCTGGGATTGATGATGCCGACCTGCGGCACGTAAAGGGCACCGGCCACGCCGCACATCACCGCCGACAGCGTCCAGACGAACAGCTTGAACCCCAGCGGCTCGTAGCCCAGGAAGCGCACGCGGGCCTCGGCGTCGCGCACCGCGGTCAGCACGCGCCCCAGCCGCGACTGCGTTACCGCGCGCGCCAGCACCAGGCAGCCAGCGAGCGCGGCCAGCGTGCACCAGTACAGCGCCGCGCGGGTGCCTGGGGCGGTGATGGGAAAGCCCAGGATGCGGCGAAAGTCCGTGAACCCGTTGTTGCCGCCAAAACCCGTGTCGTTGCGAAAGAACAGCAGCATGGCTGCGAAGGTCAGCGCCTGCGTGATGATGGAGAAGTACACGCCGGTGATGCGCGAGCGGAACGCGAAATAGCCGAACACGAAGGCAAGCAACCCCGGCACCAGCACCGCCAGCAGCGCCGCATACCAAAAATGCTCCGTGAACGCCCAATACCAGGGGTACGCCTTCCAATTCAGGAAAACCATGAAGTCCGGCAAGTCGCTCTGGTACACGCCGTCGCGGCCGATGGCGCGCATCAGGTACATGCCGTGGGCGTAGCCGCCCAGCGCGAAGAACAGCCCGTGGCCCAGCGACAGGATACCGGCATAGCCCCAGACCAGGTCCAAGGCCAGCGCGGCAAGGGCATAGCACATGAACTTGCCCAGCAGCGCCACCGCGTACGACGACACATGCAGCGGATGACCGGGCTCGAACACGAGGTTGAGCCCGGGCAGCAGCGCGAGCGCCACACAGGTTGCGGCCAGGCCGGCCCAGGCGCGGGGGGAAAACAGCGGTCGCCTGGCCAGCGCCGCCAGGTCGGTGACAGATGCTCCGTTCATTCGACGCTCCTGCCGCGCGGGGCGAACAGGCCTTGGGGACGTTTCTGGACGAACAGGACGATCAGCGCCAGGATGGCGATCTTGGCCATCACGGCGCCCGCGTAAGGTTCGAGGAATTTATTGATGCCGCCCAGGCCGAGCGCGGCCACGACGGTGCCGGCCAGCTGCCCCACCCCGCCGAGCACCACCACCATGAACGAATCGACCAGGTAAGCCCGGCCCAGGTCGGGCCCGACATTGCCCAACTGCGACAGCGCCACGCCGGCCAGCCCGGCGATGCCAGCGCCCAGTCCGAAGGCCAGCATGTCCACGCGCCCGGTGGGCACGCCCACGCAGTCGGCCATGCGGCGGTTTTGCGTGATCGCGCGCACGAACAGCCCCAACCGCGTGTGGTTGAGCAGCAGCCACACCAGCGCCACCACCAGCAGCGAAAAGACGATGATGGCCATGCGGTTGTAGGTCAGCACCAGGCCACCGTCGAACACCGCCAACCCGCCGCTCATCCAGCTAGGGTTGCCGACTTCGACGTTTTGCGCCCCGAACAGGCTGCGCACCGCCTGCATCAACATCAGGCTGATGCCCCAGGTGGCCAGCAGCGTCTCCAGCGGGCGGCCGTACAGCCAGCGGATCACCGTACGCTCCAGCGCCATGCCGACCAGCGCGGTGACCACGAAGGCCACCGGCAGCGCGGCGATCACGTACCAATCGAGCCACCCCGGCGCCCAGGCGCGAAACGCGGACTGCACGACATAGGTGGCGTAGGCACCGATCATCAGCAGCTCACCGTGCGCCATGTTGATCACCCCCATCAGACCGAACGTGATGGCCAGGCCGAGCGCGGCCAGCAGCAGCACGCTGCCCAGGCTCAGCCCGTAGAACAGGTTGCCGCTCCATTCGACCGCGGCCGCGCGCCGGTCGATGGCGCGCAGCGCCCCCCGGGCGGCTTCCCGCACGCTTTCATCGGGCTCCGCGTAAGCCCCCTGCTCGTCCTGCGCGAGCAAGGCCTGTAGCACGGGACGGTAGGAAGACCGCCCCGTCTGGCCCAGCGCGGCGACGGCGGCCCGTCGCCGCGCGGGATCGTCGCTGGATAAGTCGATGTTGGCCAGCGCCACTTCCAGCGCGGCCTTCACCTCGCCGCTGCTTTCCTGCTGCAGCGCCTTTTCCAAGACGGTACGGAAGGATTCGTTGGCGCCTTCCTGCAGGCGCCGTGCCGCAGCCAGCCGCTGGCCGGCTTCGGCGGCAAACAATTGCGAGACGGCCAGCGCGTCCTGTATCGCGCGGCGCAACCGGTTGTTGATGACGATGCGCTTGGCATCGCCCGGCATGGGCAGCGCCTGTCCGCTGGCAGGATCGATCGCGCCAGCGCCGGTGTCGATCAGCACCCGCCCATCGCCCGCGGCGTACAGCCGGCCGCCGGCCAAGGCCTGCAACACCTCGGCGGCCAGCGGGTCAGGCAGCCTGCCCAACGCGGCGACCGCATCGAGCCGCTCGTCCATCTTGGTGCTGGCAAGCGGCGCCAGCAACGCCGGGTCGACGCTCGCAGCCCACGCGGGCGTGGCCAGGGCCAAGACCCCGGCCAGCGCCAGCGCGCGCAACAATACCGCGATCACGCGCATGGCCGCCCTGCCCTTACAGGTTCTGCTTGCCTTCGTTGCCGGGGATGAACGGGCTCCACGGCTGGGCGCGGATCGGGCCTTCGGTCTTCCAGACGACGTCGAACTGCCCGTCATCGCGGATTTCGCCGATGTAGACCGGCTTGTGCAGGTGGTGGTTGGTCTCGTCCATCTTGACGGTAAAGCCGCTGGGCGCCTGGAAGGTTTGTCCGCCCATGGCCTCGATCACCTTGTCGACGTCGACCGTGCCGGCCTTTTCGGCCGCCTGCTTCCACATGTGAATGCCGATATAGGTGGCTTCCATCGGGTCATTGGTCACGACGGTATCGGAATTGGGCAGGTTCTTGGCCTTGGCGTACGCCTTCCACTTGCTGATGAAGGCCTCATTGACGGGGTTGTCGATGGACTGGAAGTAGTTCCATGCGGCCAGGTGCCCGACCAGAGGTGCCGTGTCGATGCCGCGCAATTCTTCTTCGCCCACGGAGAACGCCACCACCGGCACGTCGGTGGCCTTCAGCCCCGCGTTGCCCAGTTCCTTGTAGAAGGGCACGTTGGAATCGCCGTTGATCGTCGAGACCACGGCCGTGCGCCCGCCCGCGGCGAACTTCTTGATATTGGCGACGATGGTCTGGTAGTCAGAATGACCAAAGGGCGTGTAGATCTCTTCGATGTCGCTGTCCTTGATGCCCTTGGCGTTCAGGAAAGCGCGCAGGATCTTGTTGGTCGTGCGCGGATAGACGTAGTCGGTGCCCAGCAGCACGAAGCGGCGCGCGCCGCCGCCCTCCTCGCTCATCAGGTATTCCACCGCCGGGATGGCCTGCTGGTTGGGCGCGGCGCCCGTATAGAAGACGTTGCGCTCGAGCTCCTCGCCTTCATATTGGACCGGGTAGAAAAGCAGGCCGTTCAGTTCCTTGAACACTGGCAGCACCGACTTGCGCGACACCGAGGTCCAGCAGCCGAAGACCACGGCGACCTTGTCCTGCGACAGCAGCTGGCGCGCGCGTTCGGCAAACAGCGGCCAGTTCGAGGCCGGATCTACTACCACCGGCTCGAGCCTCTTGCCCAGCACGCCGCCGTTGGCGTTGATCTCCTCGATGGTCATTAGGGCCACGTCCTTGAGCGATGTCTCGGAAATCGCCATCGTGCCCGACAGCGAATGCAGGATGCCGACCTTGATCGTGTCCTGCGCCGACGCCACCTGCGGCATCCATCCGGCGCAAGCCAGCACGGTTGCCGCGGTCAATTGCTTGAGTACGAGTCTGCGATTCATGTTGGTCCTCGGGAGTGAGGCCGGCCTGCAGGCCGGCGGTCTGTCTGAAGGCGGCCGCTGCTCGTGCCCCGGCCACCCGGGCGGTGCATGTCCCTCAAAAGCAAACGGCATGCCAACATGAAATCCATGCCGCCCAAGGCGCTTGCCGCGCCCGCCGACACCATCGCGCGGACAGCAGGCGGGCGGCCCATGGGCGCCCCTGCCCGCTGCCGGCTCCGTTCGCGCCTGGCTCCGCTTGGCCCGCGCCGGCAGCTCACCGCGGCGCGCCCCGATGCGATGCGCGCCGGCCCCAACCCGGTACGCGGCAGGCGTTCAAGATAGAGCATGCGCACCAAAATCGGGCAGAATTGGCCCTGGGCCGTGCGCGACGGCGGCAGGCCCATGCGCCGTCCCGGCGCACAGCGCCCGGCCGCACCGACCGCACCCGGTTAAAGTCCGTAGGCAGTCCGTCGTTATAAAAATTTGATAAATAGCGTAGACTTGGTGCCGCCTTGCGGGCCAGGTCGCCGGCGCTGCCCGCGGGCGCACCCAGGCCGGTCCCTTCAACCCACTGAATAGGACGTATTGCACAGATGAGCGACGACGCCGGCAAACTGATTCTGCGACTGACCGTGGGCATCCTGATGCTCATGCACGGCCTGTTCAAGCTGACCAACGGGATCGCCCCCATCGTGGGCATGGTCACCGCCAAGGGCTGGCCCGCTTTCATCGCCTACGGCGTGTATGTGGGCGAAGTGCTCGCCCCCATCCTGCTGATCCTGGGGCTGTTCACCCGTCCCGCCGCCCTGCTCGTGGCCATCAACATGGTCGTGGCCATCATCCTGGCCCACGCCGACCAGCTCGGCCAAATCACCCAGAATGGGGGCTGGCGCCTGGAGCTGCAGGGGCTATATTTGTTTGGCGCCGTCGCCATCGCCCTGCTGGGCGCCGGCCGCTATAGCCTGACCGGCGCCGGCGGCCGCTACAACTGACGGCACGCGGCTTTCGCGCAAGCGGCAGGCCGCAGGCCGCCAGGCATGGCGCGTGCGCCAAGCGGACACGCGCCCGGAGAACGCCATGAAACGCCTGCTCATCCCATTGCTGCTCGCTTGCCTGGCCGCGCCCCGGCTCGCGGCCGCCGCCCTCGAAGTCGGCGCCCCCGCGCCGGCGTTTTCCGCTCCGGCGGCGCTGGCCGGCAAATCCTTCACCTTCGACATGGCCGACGCCCTGCGCCGGGGACCGGTCGTGGTCTATTTCTATCCGGCCGCCTTCACCTCGGGCTGCACCATCGAGGCCCACAACTTCGCCGAAGCCGCCGACGATTACCGGGCGCTGGGCGCAAGCATCATCGGCGTATCCGGCGACGACATGCAGACGCTTGCCCAGTTCTCCGTCAGCGCCTGCGGCGGCAAGTTTCCCGTCGCCTCAGACCACGACCATTCGATCATGAAGGCGTACGACGCCTACCGCGCCGTGCAGCCAGGCAAGGCGGCGCGAATTTCCTACGTCGTCACACCTGACGGCAAAGTGCTGTTCGTCCACGACAGCCCCAGCCCGCACGAGCACGTGGCCAAGACGCTCGAAGCCGTGCGGCGCTGGCGCCAGGCGCAGTAAGGCCCGCGCGCACCTGCCCGCCACGGGCCTGGCGCCTTGCCGTGGACGCGCGCCGTGCGCACACGGCAGGCCGCGCGCTATAGGATCTCGCGCACGACCTCGGCCGGCCGGCACAGGCGCGCGCCCTTGGGCGTCGACACGAACGGCCGGTTGATCAGGATCGGGTTGGCGACCATGGCATCGAGTAGCGCCTGATCACTGACGTCGGGCGCATCCAAGCCGAGTTCCTTGTACAGCGGCTCCTTGGCCCGCACCGCCTCGCGCATGGTCAGCCCGGATCGCCGGATCAGGTCCTGCAGCGCCTGCCGCGAAGGCGGATCGCGAAGGTATTCCACGACGACGGGTTCGATGCCCGTCTCCCGAAGGATTTGCAAGACGGTGCGCGAAGTGCCGCAGCGGGGATTGTGATAGATCGTTGTGCTCATCTCGGAAAAGCATGGACTGGCGCACGGCCGGCGCCGACGCCGCTAGTGTAGCGAGTCGCGCAAGCAACCGGGTCGGACCTGCCTTGCGCTCAAGGCCAGGCCAGCGGATGGGTGCCGGGCGGCACCGACATGCGCACATAGTCGGACGGGGAGCGCGAAAACCGCGCCGCGTGGCGCACCGCCGTCAGGCGTCCGAACCCTGAGTGCGTCGTCTCCAGGAAGCCGTCATAGGACGGCTCCGGATGGGACAGCCCGCCAGCCACGCGGCCCAGGCTGCGCAGCCAGTGCGCGGTGCGCGCCAGCGACACCTCGACGTGCCAGCTGCCGCCTTCGACGGCCTGGCGCGCCAGCGCGGCCAACGCACCGAAAGCCATCAGAAAACCGGACGCGTAGTCGAGGATTTGCATCGGCAGCGGCCGCGGACGGTCGATGCCGTCGGCCTCGCCTTCGGCGACGTTCAGGCCGCAGGCCATTTGCACCAGCGAATCGAAGCCGCGCAGGTGCGACCACGGTCCTTGTCCACCGTACGCCGACAAGGACACATAGACGATGCCGGGGCGCATCGCCGCCACCTCCTGCGGACCGAAGCCCAATCCGGCCAAGGCGCCTGGCCGATAGCCCTGGATGAATACGTTGGCGCTGCGCAGCACGTTGCGCAGCCCGATGCGTCCGTCGGATGTATCCAAGTCCGCAAGCGCCGACAGCTTGCCACGGCTGGTCTCGGCAATCGCCTCGATGTTGGGCAGGTGCGGCGAGTTGACCAGCATCACGTCCGCCCCATAGGCAGCCAGCGTGCGCCCGCACACGGGGCCGGCCAGGATGCGCGTCAGGTCCAGCACGCGAAGTCCCGCCAGCGGCCGGTTGCCGGCAACGATGCGGCCGAGCGGCCGCGGGTCCGCCTCGCCGATGCGCGAGATCGCGACCAAAGGCTGCCTGGCCACGGCCCTGGCCTGCTCCATCGCATCCCAATGCGCGAAACTGCGCGCAGCGGCCACAACCAGCCCCGCCTCGGCCGCCGCCTGCTCGAATTCCAGCGCGCCCCAGCGTTGGAGCGCCCGCTCGACGTCGGCGCGCTGCGTTTGCGGGCCGGGCGCGCAACCCAGCAGCCGCAGCGCGCCGTCGCGATGGTGGGCGAAATTGGCGTGTATGCGCACCCAGCCGCCATCGCCGCAGCGATACATGCCGGTGAGCTTGTCGCGCGAATCGACCACGCGCCCATCGAGCAGGAAGTGGTTGCGGCACTCCAGCGCCGCATGCGTCATGTCCACGAAGACATCCTGCCGGCCGGCGCGCCGCAAGTAGCCGATCTCGGCGGCGGCCAAGGCTGCGGCGGCCACGCTGGCCTGTGCGGCGGCCCCGACCGCGAAGCTCGACGGCAAGACCGGGTCGACCCCGCGCAAATCGACGTGCTCGAGCGCCTGCTCGGGCATGCCGGCGTTCAGCCATAGCTCGGACAGCGCCCGGGATGCCGGTGTGTTGTGCGGTCCCGCATCCTTGCGAAAAAAGGGCGGTCTAATGTCCATACGCGCGATTGCAGCCTCCGTGCTTGTCCGCAGCGCCGGCCGTTGCCGTGCACGGTGCATTACATGCCCCTGCGGCGGCAAGCGTCAACCACGCAGGCGCAAGCGCTTGTGTCACAGTTTGTCTGCTGCAGGACGCCCCCGGCGCTCGGCGAACGCGACCCCAACAAAGGACACAACTCCTTGCGCTTTTGGCGTGCTGTGTCGCGCCCGCGGCGCAAATTTAGCCGTCGGCTTGCGTGTCCTTGTCCAGGCGCTTGAGGAACACTTGCAGCTCGCGCACGACCTGCTGGTCGCCGCGTTCGCTCGCGCAGGCAAGGCCGCGCTCCCAGGCTTGCCGCGCCTGCTCGCGCTGGCCCAGCCCGAGCAACGCCTTGCCTAGCCACTTCCACGCCACCGAGTAGTGCTCGTCGAAGGCGAGCGCGGCGCGCAGGTGCGTGCAGGCAAGGTCGTAACGCTGCGCCTCGGCGTACGCCTTGCCCAGCGTATAGCGCAGCAGCATGTTGTCCTGCCCGCGGGCAAGCATCGCTTCCAGTCTTTCCATCATCGTAGGCATACAGACCTCCGGCGGCCATCGATGCCACCATGATCGCATGGCCGCCGCCGGCCTGCGGCGCGGCCCATGCACCCTGCCGTGGACGGCCGGCGGGGATGGGCATAAGCTAGGCCCAAGCATTTGCCGGAGCATGCATGACCACCGCCTACGATTTCACCGCCTTGGATCTGGATGGCCGCGAGCAGCCGCTTGCACAGTTCCGCGGCCGCGTCCTGCTCATCGTCAACGTGGCCTCGCAATGCGGCTTCACGCCCCAATACGCCGGCCTGCAGGCACTGCAGGACACCTACGGCGAACGCGGCCTGACGGTGCTCGGGTTTCCCTGCAACCAGTTCGGCCGCCAGGAGCCCGGCGACGCAGCGCAGATCCGGCAATTCTGCACGACCCGCTATGGCGTGAACTTCCCCATGTTTGCGAAGATCGAGGTCAATGGCCCGGGCGCACATCCGCTGTACCAGTGGCTGACCCGCGAACGGCCAGGCCTGCTAGGCACGCGCGCGATCAAATGGAATTTCACCAAGTTCCTGGTCGGGCGAGACGGCCATGTCATCGCCCGCTTTGCCCCCATCGTCAAGCCGCAGGCGCTGGCCGGCCGCATCGCGGCGGCCTGCGGCTAGGCCCTCGCGTCCAATCCCCTGCCCGGCGCGAGTGTATGCCGCCCCGCGCGCCGGCATGCCGCTATGATCGACCCCCGGGCCCTCGGTGCGCCCGATGCACCGCCTGCCATCGGAAGGAAGCCTCATGATCGACCTGTATTACTGGACCACGCCCAACGGCCACAAGATCACGCTGTTCCTCGAAGAGGCCCAGCTGCCCTACCGCATCGTCCCGGTCAACATCGGCCGCGGCGAGCAATTTAAGCCCGAATTCCTGAAAATCTCGCCGAACAACCGCATCCCGGCCATCGTCGACCACGAGCCGGCCGGCGGTGGTGACCCCATCTCGGTGTTCGAGTCCGGCGCCATCCTGCTGTACCTGGCCGAAAAGACCGGCCGCTTCCTGCCGCAGGACCTGCGCGGGCGCACCGAGACCCTGCAATGGCTGTTCTGGCAAATGGGCGGCCTGGGGCCCATGGCCGGGCAGAATCACCACTTCTCCGTGTACGCCCCGGAAAAGATCCCTTACGCCATCGAACGCTACGTCAACGAGACCAACCGGCTCTACGGGGTGCTCAACAAGCGCCTGGCCGACCGTCCCTTCGTAGCCGGCGCGGACTACACCATCGCCGACATGGCCTGCTATCCGTGGATCGTTCCGTACGAAAGGCAGGGCCAAAAGCTCGAGGACTTCCCCCACCTGAAGCGCTGGTTCGAAGCCATCGCCGCGCGGCCGGCCACGCAGCAGGCCTACGCGCGCGCCAAGGAAATCAACGTCCAGCCCACGATCAACGACGAGCAGGCGCGGCGCGTGCTGTTCGGACAGACGGCCAAGACCATCGGGTCGTGATCGCCGTGCGCGCAAGGAGTCCACGCATGCACGCGTCCGCATCCGTCTTTCGGCCGGACCGGCCCGCCGGTTGCCCTTCGATCGCTTCAGAACCACGCGCGCCAGGCGCGTCGGCGGTGTGGCGCCGGCTCGCCCGAGCTACGGGCGCGCTGGCGGTTCTCGCCGCACTGGCCGGCTGCGCCAGCGCGCCGTCTGACATCAGCCTGGCCAAGCCTGCCGCGCCCGTGGCCGCGCCGGTAGGCGGGCTGGCCGTCGAACGCATCGAGTGGAAGCGCGCCCGGCCCGGCTGCCGCACCGACTGCCCGACGATCTCGGTCCAATCCGTCGCCTTTGCGCAGGCGCCTCGCCTGACCCAGCTCGTCGACCATGCGCTAGCCATGATGACTGGCCTGGATACCGCCTCGCGGCAGCTGCCCTATGTCGATCTGGCCGGCTTCGAGGAAGACTTCTGGCAGACCGCGCAGCCAGGGTATGAAACCGTGCTGAAGGCCGCGGTGCTGCGCCAGACGCCGGACCTGGTCGTGCTGCAGCTCGATTCCTACCAGTACACGGGCGGCGCGCATGGCATTCCCGCCACGCAATACCTGAACTGGCAGGTCGAGCCAGGCCGCCTGCTGTCGCTGGACGACATCCTCGTCCCGGGCCAGCGCCCGGCGTTCATGGCGGCGCTGCGCCAAGCGCATGCCGCCTGGCTGCGTGACAACCCCGACGCCAAAGAGGATCCGGCCCGCTACGATCAGCTGTGGCCCTTTCAGGAAAGCGACAACTATGCGCTGCTCGCCGACGGGGTCCGGATCAAGTACGACGCCTATACCATCGCGCCGTATTCGCACGGACAGCCCGAGCTGACCATTCCCTACGCCAGCCTGCAAGGCGTCGTCAAGCCGCAATACCTGCCGCAGCCATGACCGCCGCGCAACCGGAAGAAGCGCCCGGCCTCGCGCGCATGCCCCAGGGTGCCGACGGCTTCGTACGGCTGCCCCTGGCCGGCGCGTCGGGCGGCAACCTGCATGCGCTCGTCCAGGGCGACGGGCCGCCGCTGCTGCTGGTGCACGGCTCGCTGTCCGACGCGCGCTACTGGGCGCCGCAGTTGCCGGTCCTGGCCCATGGCCGCCGCGTCTACGCGCCCAGCCTGCGCCATTACTTTCCGAACTGGCCGCCCGACGGCGCACCGCCCGCGCTGGATTGGCAGGCCGACGTGGACGACTTGGCTGCGCTCATCGACGCCCTGGACGCCGGGCCCATCGACGTGGTGGGTCACTCACGCGGCGGCTACATCGCCTACCAGCTGGCGCTGCGCCACCCGCAGCGGGTGCGCCGAGTGGTCCTGGCCGAGCCCGGCGGGCGCTTGCCCGGCGATTCGGCCGCGCCGCTGCGCGCCTGGAGCCAGGAGCTGGCCGCCCTGCTTGCTGCAAACAAGACCGAAGAAGCTGTCCAGCGCTTCGTCGACGGCGTCAGCCGCCCCGGCACCTGGCGGCAAAGTCCGCCGGCGTTTCGCCGCATGGCCCTGGACAACGCCCACACCCTGCCCGGCCAACTCGCCAATCCGCTGCCCGCCCACGAGGCAGGCCAGGCCGCGCAGCTGCGCGCGCCGGTGCTGCTGATTTACGGCGAGCGCAGCCCGCCGCGCTTTCGCCAAGTGGTCCAGGCATTGGCGCAATGGCTGCCGCAGGCGCACACGCTTGGCATCGCCGGCGCCTCCCATGGCATGAACCTCGCACACCCGCGCGCCTTCAACGACGCGGTCGCCGCCTTCTTGCGGGAAAATCCCTGACCGAGCCAGGCCCGCATCGCGCCCGGCGCAAAGGCGGCGCGCCAGCCCTTTGGCCCGGGCATGCCTGCCTGGCCGCTGCGCGAAGCGGCCCGTCGCCGGCGTGCTTCAGGGATAAAGCCCGCGCACCTCGCGCGCCTGCAGGATGCGCGTGCAGGCCACGATGAACGCCGCCGTGCGCAGCGAGACGCGGTGCTCGCGCGCCACTTGCGAGACCGACGCGTAGGCCTCGCGCATGATGCGCTCTAGCCGCAGGTTGATTTCTTCCTCGGTCCAGAAGAAGCTGGAGAAGTCTTGGACCCACTCGAAATAACTGACCGTCACGCCGCCGGCGTTGGCCAGCACGTCGGGCACGACCAGCACGCCCTTGTCGGTCAGGATGTCGTCGGCTTCCGGCGTGGTCGGCCCGTTGGCGCCCTCGACCACGATGCGCGCACGGATCTTGCCGGCATTGGCTTCGGTGATCTGCCCTTCCAGGGCGGCCGGTATCAGGAATTCCGTCTCCAGGCCCCAGAACTCGTCGGCGGTGATCGCCGTGCCGCCGGCAAAGCCGGCCACGCCGCCGTTCTCGGAGGCATGGCGCAGCAGGTCGGGGATGTCCAGGCCTTGCTCCTTGTACACGGTGCCCGTGTGGTCCTGCACCGCGATCACCTTGGCGCCCGTGCCGGCAAACAGCCGCGCCGCCGTTCCGCCCACGTTGCCGAAGCCCTGGATCACCACGCGCGCGCCGTTCAGGTCCACGCCCTGGTCGCGCGCGGCCTCACAGGCCACGACGAACACGCCGCGCCCAGTCGCTTCGGTGCGGCCCAGGCTGCCGCCCAGCGACACCGGTTTGCCGGTGACCACGCCCGTGGACGTTGCCCCTTCGTTCATGGAATAGGTGTCCATCATCCAAGCCATGATCTGGGCGTTGGTGTTGACGTCCGGCGCCGGGATGTCCTTGGACGGCCCGATGATGAACCCGATTTCGCTGGTATAGCGGCGCGTGATCCGTTCGAGCTCGGCCTGCGAGTACTTGCGGGGATCGACGCGCACCCCGCCCTTGGCGCCCCCGTAGGGCAGGTTCAGCGCGGCATTCTTGATCGACATCCAGGCAGCCAGCGCCATCACCTCGGACAAGGTCACGTCCTGGTGGAAGCGTACCCCGCCCTTGCCCGGGCCGCGGGACGTGTTGTGCTGCACGCGGTAGCCCTCGAAGTGGGCGATGCGCCCGTCGTCCGTCTCGATGGGCACGTCTACGATCAGCGTGCGCTTGGGCCGCTTGAGCGTCTCCACCCAGCGCGCCAGGCTGCCCAGATAGGGCGTGACGCGGTCGACCTGCTGCAGGTAAATGCCCCAGGGGCCGAGATCGTTGGGATTGAGAAAGGAAGGCAGGTCGTGGCTGGGTACAGGCTGCATACGGCTCTCCAAGTAAGCGATGCCCAGGATTGTAGGCAGAAATCCCCGCGACAGCCTATAGTGTCCCCATTATTTATGGGGACACCAAATAATAGGGACAGAATATAATTAATACGTCCCCATTTTACTCCTGCCCCAGCCGCGCCCGCCTGGCTTTCATCAGCCGCTCCAGCGCATCGGCCAAGGCGCTGTTGCCATGAGCGCGCGCCACATCTATGGCGTCCTGCCCCGCCAGATTGCGCGCCGAAGGGTCTGCACCCGCATCAAGCAGCACCTGCACCGTGGGCACGCTGTTGGCGCGCACGGCCATCATCAGCGGCGAGGTGCCATCGGGTGCCGGCGCGTTGGGCATGGCGCCATGGTCCAGCAAAAGCCGCGCCACCTCGGCGTGGCCCTTGGCCGCCGCGTAATGCAACGGCGTCCACCCCAGCCGGTTGACGGCCGCGCCGCGCGCCAGCAGCGCCTTGGCCCGCTCGTACTGCCCGACCAACGCCACATACATGAGCGGCGTCTCCTGGGCAGGGTTGAGCACCTCCACGTCGGTGCGCGGGTCGGCAGCCAACACGTCATAGACCGCCCAGGCATCATCGCGCACAGCCTGCATCAAGGCCGGCTGTCCCCGTTCGTTGCGCACATTGGGGTCCACCCCTGCGGCCAGCATGCGCTTGACCGTCGCGGCGTCATCGTTGCGCACGGCAACCCACCAGTCCGGGGAGGCGAAGGCCTGCCCGGCCGCCTGCGCACCAAGCGCGAACAGCCAGGCGGCTGCGGCCAGCAGCCAGGCCGTCCACGCGGAGGGCCGTAGTGCAGCCCGGCCGGCTGGCCCCATTGGCCCATCCCGATCGGCCTGCCGGGGCCCGCCCCGTCGGGCCAAGCTCGCCCAGTGCCGCACGCGACCAGCGGCGACCGACACGATCGCACATGAGAAGCCCCCGGGCCGGGGGTGGCGCAATGGCTTAGAAATCACTTTAAGTATTTCTCGACTTGAAATTAGAAATTTGCGTTAAGAAGTTGAAAATAAAACATTTTCTATACCTTCTCTTCGCGCAGCCAATCTAGAAATTACTTAAAATAATCTACATCAAATTATCGTTTTATCTTATTGAAAAGATTGAAAAAATTCTCGAAAGACGCCGTCGCCACCACCGAGACGGGAATGCCACGCAGGTCAGCGATCTTTCGGGCGACGTGCACGACTTTGGACGGATCGTTGAGCTTGCCGCGGTGCGGCACCGGCGCCAGGTAAGGCGAATCGGTTTCGATGAGCAGCCGCTCCAGCGGCACGCGCGTGGCCACGTCATGCAGTTGCGCCGCATTCTTGAAGGTGACGATGCCCGACAGCGAAATGTAGAACCCTAGCTCAATGGCGGTCTGCGCGACCTCCCAGCTTTCGGTAAAGCAGTGCATGACGCCGCCGACCTCCTGGGCATTTTCCTCGCGCAGGATGCGTAGCGTGTCCTCGGCCGCGGCGCGCGTGTGGATAATGAGTGGCAGCCCGGTGCGCCGCGCCGCGCGGATGTGGGTGCGGAAACGTTCGCGCTGCCATGCCGGCGCGTCGGTCAGGCGGTAGTAATCCAGCCCCGTCTCGCCGATGGCCACCACTTTTGGGTGCGCGGCCAGGCGTTCGAGCTCGTCCACAGTGGGTTCGGGCGTGTCTTCATAGTCGGGATGTACTCCGACAGAGGCCCAGAGGTTGTCGTGCTGCTCGACCATGTCGATCAGCGCGGGCCAGGCCGGCAAATTGACGCTGACGCACAGCGCATGCGTGACCTGGTTGTCGCGCATGCGCGCCAGTACCTCGGGCAGTTGCGCTTTGAGCTCGGGGAAATCCAAATGGCAATGGGAATCGACGTACATCGACAAGACTCGGACAAGGGGCGCGCTGGGGCGCCTTTAGCCTTGGCAGGATAGCACCACCCGCTGCAGCGCGGCGTGGGCGAACAGCCTGGGGTTCAAGGGGTGGTTGGCCACGGCGCGCTGGCTGGCCAGCCAGCGCGCGGTCTCGGACAAAGCGGCGGGATCGGCGCGGGCGGCCACGCGCCGCGACGCTTGCGCCAGCGCCGGGTAGTAGCGCGGGCCGGCGCCGGCCCCGGCCGCGAGCATCAGGTCCACGAACAGGCGCTGCAGGGCGTCTATCCAGTTGAGCACGGGTTGCTTTTCGAGCGCCTCGGCAAACTCGCCTGCATCAGGTACCTGTCCGGCCGCCAACGCCTGCGCCAATTGCTGCAGCCAGGGCGGGCATGGCTGTGCGCGCGCCTGCGCGAGCGACAGCGCGGCCAAGGGCGCGCCGCCGGCTGCCGCCAGCCAATCGCCCGGCGCGTCCACGCCCTGCCCGCGCAACCAGGCTTCGGCCTGCGCCGCATCCGGCACCGCCAGCGGCAGGCGCCGGCAGCGCGACACCAGGGTCGGCAACAAGCGGTCGGGCGCATCCGTGACCAGCAGGAACACGGTATTGGGCGGCGGTTCCTCCAGCACCTTGAGCAAGGCGTTGGCCGAGACCACGTTCATCGCCTGCGCCGGGTAGAGCAACGCCACGCGCCAGCCGCCCCGGTGGGTGGCGGTATTGAACCACGGCTCGAGCGCGCGCAGCTGGTCGATGCGGATCTCGCGCGACGGCGCCTTCTTGGCCGTGCCGGCTGCGCTGGCTTCGCCCGCAACATCATCCGGCGCTGCCAGGTCGCCGTCCTCTTCCAGGGCCACGGCGTCCGGACGCACGCGCCGCAGGTCCGGATGATTGCCCGAAGCCACCCAGGTGCAGGCCGGGCACTGGCCGCAGGCCAAGCCTTCGCGCGGCGCCTCGCACAATAGGCTGGCCGCGGCAGCGGCCGCGAACCGCGCTTTGCCTATCCCGGCCAACCCGTGGATCAGCCAGGCATGGGCAAAGCGCTCACGCCGGCCGAGCCAGGCGCGTGCCACGTCCAGCTGCCAGGGCAGGAAGGTCGGCACGCCGGCGCTCATCGATCAGGCTCCTGCATCCGCCTCATCGCACCGCTCCGACCAGAGCGCGCAGGTGCTGGTCCAGCTGGGCGCGCACGGCCTCGACGCTTTGCGTGGCGTCGACCAGACGGATGCGCCCGGGGTGGGCGGCGGCCAGCTCGTGGTAGGCCGCACGGGTACGTTCGAAAAACGCCTGCGCCTCGCGCTCGAAGCGGTCGGGCTGGCGCGCATCGGCTAGGCGCTGGCGTGCCACGTCCAACGGCACGTCGAACAGCCAGGTCAAGTCCGGCTGCAGGTCAGGATGCAGCCATTGCTCGAGCGCGGCCACCCGGGCCACCCCCAGGCCGCGGCCGCCGCCCTGGTAGGCGTAGCTCGCGTCGGTGAAACGGTCACACACCACCCAGGTGCCGGCCGCCAACGCCGGCCGGATCACCTTGTCCAGGTGCTCGCTGCGCGCGGCGAACATCAGCAGCGCCTCGGTTTCCAGCGACATCGGCTCGGCCAGCAGCAGCCCGCGCAGTTTCTCTCCCAGCGGCGTGCCGCCCGGCTCGCGCGTGACCAGCACCTCGCAGCCCAGCGCCTGCAGGCGCTCGGCGATCCAGGGCCCGTGCGTGCTCTTGCCCGCGCCATCGACGCCTTCCAGGGTCAGGAAGCGTCCGCGTTGCTTGCTGGTCATTGCTTGCGCCCCAAGATGTAGCGGCCGACGTTGCGGTTGTGCTCGGCCAGCGTCTGGGCAAACTGGCTCGTGCCGTCGCCGCGAGACACGAAGTAAAGATACCCGTGCGATTCCGGCTGCACCGCTGCCATCAGCGCCTCGCGCCCCGGCGCGGCGATCGGCGTGGGCGGCAGCCCGACGCGCGTGTAGGTGTTCCAGGGCGTATCGGTCTGCAAGTCGCGCTTGCCGATGCGCCCCTGGTAGGCATCGCCCATGCCGTAAATGACGGTGGGATCGGTTTGCAAGGGCATGCCGATGCGCAGCCGGTTGGCGAATACGCCGCCGATGCGGGCGCGCTCGGGCCCGTGGCCGGTTTCCTTCTCAATGATGGAAGCCAGGATCAAGGCTTCGTATGGCGTCGACAGCGGCAACTGCGGCGAGCGCGACGCCCAGGCCTTGGCCAGCTCGCGCTGCTGCGCCTGGTAGGCCTGGCGCAGGATCTCCAGGTCGGACGTACCCGGCGTGAACACGTAGGTGTCGGGAAAGAACAAGCCCTCCAGGCTGGGCGCGTCGGCGCCCAGTGCGCGCAGGATCTCCTCGTCTGCCACGCCTTGCAACGTCTGCCGGATATCGGCGTGGCCGGCCAGCACGGCGCGGATCTGCTTCCACGTCCAGCCCTCCACGAAGGTGATCTGGCGTTGGCTCGTCTGGCCGCGCGCCATGCGCTCGAGCAAGCTGGCCATGTTGTCGCCGCGCGCCGCTTCGTAGGCGCCAGCCTTGATGAGCCGGTCCTGCCCTTTCAGGCGCGCAAGCCAGGCAAACGCCCGCTCGTTGACCGCGACACCGGCGGCCGACAGCGTGCGGGCGATCGCCGCCGGACTGCTGCCCGGCTCGACGATGTATTCGATTTTGTCCGCGCGCATGTCCAGCGGGCGCTCCACCCATTGCCACGCCGCCCAGCCGGCCGCGGCAACCAGCGCGGCCACGGCCAAGCAGCAAAGAAGAAACCACCGCAATGCTTTTTTCATGAGTGTGCGACAGTGTAATGGATCGGTCCGCGCCCCCGCGGCCGCGGGGTATATCATTGGACGATCGCGCGCCTGGATCGTTGCGGCGCGCCCGGAGTTCCCAACCATGCATGCCCTGGCCCCATCCTTAAGCCGTGGCGCGCCGTCGGCGCGCGCCACGATGCTCGACGACCATGCCGTCATCGCCGCCCAAGGCCCAGATGCGACGGCCTTCCTGCACGGACAACTGACCCAGGACATCCTCGGCCTGGCCGGCCAGGCCCGCCCGGCCGGCTATTGCACGGCCAAGGGCCGACTGCTGGCAACCATGGTGGCCTGGGATGCTCCGGCCGACCAAACCGTCTGGCTGCTGGTGCGCCGGGACATCGCCGACACCCTGGTCAAGCGGCTGTCGATGTTCGTGCTGCGCGCCAAGGTCAAGCTCGCGCTGGCGCCGCTGCGCGTGGCCGGCGTCTGGTGCGGCGGCGGCGCCGATGCCCTTGCGGCACTATCGGCCGCCGCGGGTGGCGACCTGCCCGGCCAACCGTGGCAGCGCGCCGACCTGCCTTGCGGCACGTGGATCGCCGCACCCTCGGCTGGCGAAACCAAGCGTTGGTGGTGGATGGCACCGGCCGCGCAGCAGGATCCTGCCGGCGCGCTGGCCGGCCTCTTCGGTCAGGCCGATGCAGCGGCCTGGGCCGCCGACGACATCGCCGCCGGCCTGCCCTGGGTGCAGGCCGCCACCCAGGACATGTTCATCCCCCAAACCGTCAACCTCGACCTGATCGGCGGGGTCAGCTTCACCAAAGGCTGCTACCCAGGACAGGAAGTCGTCGCCCGCAGCCATTACCGCGGCACGCTCAAGCGGCGCATGGCGTACGGCACGGCGCCCGCGGCGGCCGGCCCGGTGCAGCCTGGCTCGGACGTTTACGAAGCCGGCCGTCCCGAACCCTGCGGGCGGGTGGTCAACGCCGCGCCGGCGCCACAAGGCGTGGCGCTGCTGTTCGAGGCGGCCTTCGAGGCGCTGGCGCGCGGGGCGCTGCGCCTGGGGTCGGCCGATGGGCCGGCGATCACGCCGGCCGCGCTGCCCTACGAGGTGCCTGCACCCGCCTGAGGACGGCGCACCAGTTCCAGGATGCTGGAAAAGTCCCGCTTGCCGTTGCCGGCCGCACTGTGCAGGCTGTAGAGGTTGCGCGCCAGCTCGCCGAGCGGGATGGACGAGCGCGTCTGCAGCGCCGCTTCGGCCGCCAGCCCCAGGTCCTTGAGCATCAGGTCCACGCCAAAGCCGCCCGCGTAGCCCTTGGAGGCAGGCACGTCGGGCATGACGCCCGGCCAGGGGTTGTAGACCTCGGTCGCCCAGTTGCGGCCCGAACTCTTGGCGATGATGCCCGACAGCACCGCCGGGTCCAGCCCGTTGGCCACGCCCAGCGCCAGCGCCTCGGCTGTGCCGGCCATCAGGATGCCGAGCAGCATGTTGTTGCAAATCTTGGCCACCTGGCCGGCGCCGGCCGCGCCGGCATGGAAGATGTTCTTGCCCATGCAGGACAGCACGGGCTTTGCGCGCTCCAAGGCTTCGGCCGGTCCGCCCACGATGAAGGTCAGCGTGCCGGCCGCCGCCCCGCCCGTGCCGCCCGACACGGGTGCATCCAGCATGGCGATGCCGCGGCGCTGCGCCGCATCGGCCACGCGCCGCGCCGATTCCGGGGCGATCGTGCTGCAGTCGATGACCAGCGCTTTGCCGTCGATGTGGGCGAGCAGGTCGTCGCGGCCCAGGTACAGATCCTCGACGTGCTGGCCCGCCGGTAGCATGGAAATGACCACCTCGACGCCGGCGACCGCATCGCGCGCATCACGCGCGGCATGGGCGCCGGCCTCGGCCAGCTTACCCACGGCCTCGGGCACGATGTCATGGACGCGCAGGTCATGCCCGGCACGCAACAGGTTCTGCGCCATCGGCGCCCCCATATTGCCCAGGCCGATGAATGCGATAGTACTCATGTCGTCTCCTTGTCACCGCTCTTCGATGGGGTGTCTTAGCGCGCGGGCGCAGGACTAGCCGCCCCGGTCCTGCCCGAGGTCGGCCAGCGGATGCTGCCCGCGCGGCCAGGGCGGCTGCAGGAACTTTGCCACCCATTGTTCGTCGGCCTGCGCCAGCGTCGCGGGGTTCCAGCGCGGCTGCCTGTCCTTGTCGATGATCAGCGCCCGTATGCCTTCGGCCAGGTCGCCATGGGCGGTGCAGGCCAGCGCCGCCCAGTATTCCGTGCCGAACACTTCGGCCAGCGCCATCATGCGCGTGTGCCGATGCAGCGCATAGGTCAGCCGTGCCGAGCCGGGGCAGCCCGCCTTGAGCGTGGCCGCCGCGCGCGCCAGCCACGGATCCTCGTGGCCTTCGAGCGCCAGGATACGGGCATGGATTTCTTCCAGCGTGTCCTGGCCGCAGACGTTGTTGATCAGTTGCTGGTGTCGGCGCAGCGGCCCATGCTCGGCAGGCTGCGCCGACGCCGCCTCGAGCAGCGTGCGATGCAGCAGCATGTCGTTGCCCGTGCGCGCGGCATTGGCGTGCGTGCGCGGCGCGGCCGGGGCTTCCTCGCCCTCGGTCCAGGGCAACTCCAGCAGCCTATCCATGAGTGCCGGCCAGTCACGACTGGCCATGTGGTAATCGGCCGCACCGACGAACAGCGCGTCGGCTGCCCCCAATTGCGCGCCGGTCAGCCCCATGAACAGCCCGGTGCGGCCCGGCGCCTGGTTCAGCAGCCAGCTGCCGCCAACGTCCGGGAACAGGCCGATGGAAATCTCCGGCATGGCCAGCCGCGTGTCTTCGAAGACCACCCGGTGTGAGGCGCCCATCATCAGGCCCACGCCGCCACCCATGACGATGCCCGCGCCGCGCACGATCACCGGCTTGGGATAGGTATGGATGAGGTAGTCCAGGCGGTATTCGGTGGCGAAGAAACGACTGGCGTAGTCGTTTTCGCGCGGATCGGCACCGCGATGCGCCTGCATGCTGCGGTACAGGGCCTGCAAGTCGCCGCCCGCGCAAAAAGCCTTTTCGCCCGCGCCTTGCAGCAGCACGACGGCCACGCCCGGGTCATCGGCCCATTGCCGCAGCCGCGCGTCCAGCGCCTCGCACATGGCCAGCGTCAAGCTGTTGAGCGATTTCGGGGCGTTGAGCGTGGCCACCCCGATGCGTGTGCCGTTGCGGCAGGGCAGCTCCTCGAACAGGACCGTATCGGTCATCGGACGTCGGCTCCTTTTTCCAGCATGTGGCGGGCGACGATGACCCGCATGATCTCGTTGGTGCCTTCCAGTATCTGGTGCACGCGGGTGTCGCGCACCAGCCGTTCCAAAGGATAATCCTTCAGGTAGCCGTAGCCGCCGTGGATCTGTTGTGCGTCCAGGCACACCTGGAACCCCAGGTCCGTGGCCAGGCGCTTGGCCATGGCGCAATAGACCGTGGCCTGCGGGTCGCCCGCGTCCAGCTTGCACGCGGCCAGCCGCACCATCTGGCGCGCGGCCACCACGTGCGTGGCCATGTCGGCGAACTTGAACTGCAGGGCCTGGAATTGCGCCAGGTACTGGCCGAACTGGCGGCGCTCGGCCATGTAATGGCGCGCGGCATCGAGGGCACCCTGGGCCGCGCCCACCGAGCATGCGGCGATGTTGATGCGCCCGCCGTCCAGGCCGCGCATGGCGATGCGAAAGCCCTCGCCCTCTTCGCCGAGCAGGTTTTCCGCCGGCACCCGCACGCCCGAAAAGCTGATCGGCCGTGTGGACTGGCTGTTCCAGCCCATCTTCTGTTCCTTGCGGCCATACGAAATGCCGGGGGTATCGGCCGGGACGGCGAAGGCCGACACGCCACCCGCGCCGGGGCCGCCGGTGCGCGCCATCACCACCAGCAGGTCGGTGTCGCCGCCGCCGGAGATAAAGGCCTTGGCGCCGTCGATCACATAGGCCTCGCCGTCGCGCACCGCGCGGGTCGACAGCGAGGCCGCGTCCGAGCCGGATCCGGGCTCGGTCAGGCAATAGGATGCCAGGCGCTCGCCGCTGGTCAGCGCCGGGCCCCACTGTTCGCGCACCGCGGCGCTGCCCCATTGCCCCACCATCCAGGCAGCCATGTTGTGGATGGTCAAAAAGGCCGTGGTCGACGGATCGACCGCGGCCATTTCCTCGAACATCAGGGTCGCGTCCAGGCGTGTCAGCCCCAGGCCGCCGATCTCGGGGCTGGCATAGATGCCGCAAAAGCCCAGCTTGCCCGCCTGCTCGAAGGCATCGCGCGGAAACGTCCCCTCGGCATCCCAGCGCGCTGCGCCGGCAGCCAGCACGCCCTGCGCATAGTCGCGCGCCGCCTCGGCGTAGGCGCGCTGCTCGTCGTTCAGCTCCATGTCCACGGCAACGTCTCCTCCACGGCGCGGCCGGTGGCGCGCCCTCTTACGTTTACGTAAACGTAAATCAAAGAAACGGCTGCGTGCAAGTGCGGATCGCCCCGGGTGGTGGCAGGGCAGCGCCCCTGCGTCCCCTGCCCTGGCGGGCGCCGGTGGCTCGCCGATCGGACCGTGCACGGGCGCGCGCCGGCTACTTGCGCTTGGCCGCGCGGCGGCGGCGAGATTCCATGGGATCGAAAACCAGCGGCCGGTAGACTTCCACGCGGTCGCCGTCCTCCAGTTTGCGCGCCGGATCGCAGCGCTTGCCATAGACGCCGACGCCCGAGGCGGCCACGTCCACGTCCGGAAAGGCTTGACCAAAGCCGCTTGCGGCGAGCGCGTCGGCCACCGTTGCGCCGGGCGCGAGCGTCAACTCGCGCATCCAAGCGCGCCCCGGCAAGGCATAGCACACCGACACGCGCAGCAGCGCCGGCTCATCCGCCATAGCAGGCCTGCGCGCGCTTGGTGAAGGAATCGATGAAGCTGCTGGCGATGCGGTTGAATACCGGCCCGACCAGCGCCTCGAGCGTGCGGCTGGAGAAGGCGTATTCCATGGTGAACACCACCTTGCAGGCGTCTTCGGCCAGTTCCTGGAACACCCAGTGCCCCGCCAGCGCCGAGAACGGCCCGTCGACCAGTTCCAAGTCGATGCGGTGCGGGTACTGGTGGCGGTTGCGGGTGGTGAAGGTCTGCCGGATGCCGGCCAGCGCGATGGTGATCGATGCCTGCATGCCGTGCTCGTCGCGGGCGTGGATTTCGGCGCCGCCGCACCAGGGCATGAACTCCGGGTACTTGTCCACCGCGGCAACCAGGTCGAACATCTGGGCGGCGCTGTAGGGCACCAGGACGGAACGCTGGACGTTATGCATCGGCTATCGTAAATCGCTAGAATGGCAAGATTTTACCGGCTTGCCGCATAGGCGGCCTTTGGCACAGGTCCATGAGCATCGTCGAGAACCGCAAGGCCTTTCACGACTACTTCATCGAAGAGCGCTTCGAAGGAGGCCTCGTCCTGCAGGGATGGGAGGTCAAATCCATCCGTGCCGGCCGCGCACAGCTCAAGGAAAGCTACGTCATCGTGCGCGACGGGGAGCTATGGCTGCTCGGCATGCACGTCAGCCCCCTGCCCACGGCGTCGACCCACATCCATCCGGACGCCACGCGCACCCGCAAGCTGCTACTCAACGCGGCGGAGATCCGCAAGCTGATCGGCAAGGTCCAGCAGCGCGGCTACGCGCTGGTGCCCATCGACCTGCACTACAAGAACGGGCGCATCAAGCTGGAATTCGGCCTGGGCCGCGGCAAGAAGCTGCACGACAAGCGCGACGCCGCCCGCGACCGCGACTGGCGGCGCGAGCACGAGCGCATCATGAAGCACGATACCCGCCAGAAATGAACCCCGGCAGCCCGGCCTCCTGTTCGCCGACGGAAACGATGCGGTTGCGCCCGGCCTGCTTGGCCACCTAAAGACCCTGGTCGGCGCGTGCCAGCAGCCGGTCGAGCGACTCACCGGGCCGCCACGTCGCCAGGCTGATGTCCTGGTGCACGTAATGGAAATACGACACCCCGGCCAAGATCAGGGCAGACGCCACGCCCAACTTGGCGTAGCGCACCGGCAGGCCGAACAGCCGCCGGCAGCCGCCGTATAGCGCGCAGATGGCCCCCAGCATGCAGGCGTTGGCCAGCACCAGGCTAAAGAAATCGGGTGCCCTGCCACGCAAGGAAAAGAGCAGCGTGGCCACGATCAGCAGCATCGTGCTGCACAGGCAGTCCGCGATGCCCGGGATGCCGCTGCGCGCAAGCGACCCCAGCACCAGCAGCGAGACGAGCCCGGCCAGCGAGGTCAGCAGCAGCAGGTTGACGGGGTCGGTCATCATCTGCGGGCCGAATGTTGCGGCGTGCTGTATCGCCTACCCCGCGACGCCCGGCGCCAGGGGTAGGCGCCGTCAGCTTCGCTGCGAAGCCTTGGCCGCCGTCAGCGCCGACGCGACCAGGCCGCCCAGGTCGGCCAGGTTGGCGGGCAGGATCAGCGTATTGCCTTCCTTGGCAATGTTGCCGAAGGCATCGACGTAGCGCTCGGCCACCTTGAGGTTGACCGCGTCGCTGCCGCCCGGCTGGCGGATCGCTTCGGCCACCAGCGAAATCGCCTTGGCGGTGGCTTCGGCGATGGCCAGCACGGCCGCCGCCTCGCCTTGGGCCTGGTTGATCTGCGCCTGCTTTTCGCCTTCGGAGCGGGCGATGGCCGCTTCGCGCTCGCCCGTGGCGATGTTGATCTGCTCCTGGCGCCGGCCTTCGGAAGCCGCGATGAGCGCGCGCTTTTCGCGCTCGGCGGTGATCTGCGCCTGCATCGCGCGCAGGATCTCATTGGGCGGGGTCAAGTCCTTGATCTCATAGCGCAACACCTTCACGCCCCAGTTCAGCGCCGCTTCGTCCAGCGCCGACACGATGGTGCTATTGATGAATTCGCGCTCTTCGAAGGTGCGGTCCAGCTCCAGCTTGCCGATGACCGAACGCAGCGTGGTCTGCGCCAGTTGCGTGATGGCCAGGATGTAGTTCGACGACCCGTAGGACGCCCGCATGGGATCGGTGACCTGGAAATACAGCACGCCGTCGACCTGCAGTTGGGTATTGTCGCGCGTGATGCAGACCTGGCTGGGCACGTCCAGCGGGATTTCCTTGAGCGAATGCTTGTAGGCAATGCGCTCGATGAAGGGGATGACGAACCCCGCCCCGGGAGACAGCACCCGGTCGAACTTGCCCAGGCGTTCCACGACCCAGGCGTGCTGCTGCGGCACGATGGCGATCGCCTTGATCACGATCAGCAGGGCGAGCGCCACGACGGCGATCAGGACGATGATGGACGTATCCAGGAACATGGGCTACCTCGCAGGGCCTTGTGTGAAGGGGAATGGCACGATCAGGATTGCGGGCGGTGCGGCGCGAGCACCAGCTGCACGCCGCGCAGTTCGGTGATGACGTGGGGCCCCGGTGCGGGCTCGGCACCTGGCGCCAGCACCGCCTGCCAGTGCGCCCCGCGGTACCAGACGCGGGCAGTGCCTTGCGGCGACCAGGCCTGCACCTGAACGACCTGGCCGATGTCCAGGTTGACGTCGGCATTGCTGCCCGCGTGCACCTCGCGCTTTTTCAGCACCCGCGTGGCGCGCAGCGCGACCAGGCCGGCCAGCGCCGCAGCGCCGCAGGCGACGAGCTGCCAAGCCAGGCTGGCGCCCAGCGCCGCGGCCACGCCGCCGGCGGCAAGGCCCAGCGCCACCAGCAAGAGGTAGAACGTGCCGCTGGCCACCTCGCCCATCAGCGCGATCGCCGCCAGCCCGAACCAATACCACATGGCGCAATCCCCCGTTGTCGTTGACCGGCGATTGTACGCAACCGGCGCCGCCTGCGGGCCGCTGCTGCCGGTTGCTATCATGCGGCAACGCAGCACCCCTGTCCGATCCCTGATGGACCAGCATCCAACGATGACCGCCCTGCCCGTCCTCATCATCCATACCGGCGACCCCGACGCCGAAGGACTGGCCCGCTTCGGCAGCTACGCCGAGCAGTTGCGGCGCGCAGCCGGCTTGGCTGCGCAGGCCGTGCACACCGTTGCCGTCCACCGGGGCGAAACCTTGCCTGACGCCGACCGGTACGCCGCCGCGCTCATCACTGGATCACCCGCCATGGTCACCGACCGCGCGCCGTGGAGCGAGGACGCCGCGCGGTGGCTCGCCGACGCCGTGCCCCGGGGATTGCCGGTGTTCGGCGTTTGCTACGGACACCAATTGCTTGCCCATGCATTGGGCGGCGTCGTCGCCGACAACCCGCGCGGCCGCGAAGTCGGCACCCAGACCGTGACGCTGGCGCCCGGTGCGCGCCAGGATCCGTTGCTGGCCGACGCACCCGATGCCTTCCCCGGCCAAATGCAGCATGCGCAGTCGGTGATCGCGCCGCCGCCCGGGGCGCGCGTGCTCGCCGCCTCGGCGATGGACCCACACCAAATGCTGCGCTACGGGCCACACGCCGTCTCGGTGCAGTTCCATCCGGAATTCGACGAGGCGGTCACGCGCGCCGACCTGCAGCGCCACGCCGGGCGCTACCGCGCAATGGGCATGGACATCGAGGCGCTGGCCCGCTCGGTGCGCCCCAGCCCTTACGCGGCGCAGCTGGTACGCCGCTTCTTGCAGCTGCACGCGCGCGCGGCCGCGTAAGCCGCGGCCGCGCCCGACGCGCTCAGGCGCCTGCCAGGCGGCGCCAGGTATCGACCACCGTGTCCGGGTTGAGCGACATCGACAGGATGCCCTCGTCCTTGAGCCACTGGGCGAAGTCCGGATGGTCGCTGGGGCCTTGGCCGCAGATACCGACGTACTTGCCGGCGTCCAGGCAGGCGCGGATGGCCCGGCGCAGCATGAACTTGACCGCTTCGTCGCGCTCGTCGAAGTCGGCCGCCAGCAGCTCCATGCCCGAATCGCGGTCCAGGCCCAGGGTGAGCTGGGTCATGTCGTTCGAGCCGATCGAGAACCCGTCGAAGTACTGCAGGAACTGTTCGGCCAAGATGGCATTGGACGGTACTTCGCACATCATGATCAGGCGCAGGCCATTCTCGCCCCGCTTCAGGCCGTTGCGCGCAAGCAGGTCCACGACCTTGGCAGCCTGGCCGAGCGTGCGCACGAAAGGCACCATGATCTCGACGTTGGTCAGCCCCATCTCGTCGCGCACGCGCTTGAGCGCCTCACACTCCATCTTGAAGCACTCGGCGAAATCGTCCGCGATGTAGCGCGACGCGCCGCGAAAGCCCAGCATGGGGTTTTCTTCCTCGGGCTCGTAGCGCGAGCCGCCGACCAGCTTGCGGTATTCGTTGGACTTGAAGTCCGACAGGCGCACGATCACCGGCTTGGGATAGAAAGCCGCGCCGATGGTGGCGATGCCCTCGGCCAGCTTCTCGACGAAGAAGGCGCGCGGGCTGGCGTAGCCGCGCGCGGCCGATTCCACCGCCTTCTTCAGGTCGCCGTCCACGTTGGGATAGTCCAGCACCGCCTTGGGATGGATGCCGATGTTGTTGTTGATGATGAATTCCAGCCGCGCCAGGCCCACGCCGGCGTTCGGGATCTGCGCGAAATCGAAGGCCAGCTGCGGGTTGCCCACGTTCATCATGATCTTGACGTCGATGGGCGGCATCTCGCCACGGCGCACTTCCTCGACCTCGGTCTCGATCAGGCCGTCATAGATGCGGCCCTCGTCTCCCTCGGCGCAGGACACCGTCACCGGCATGCCTTCGGTCAGCACGTCGGTCGCGTTGCCGCAGCCGACGACCGCCGGAATGCCCAGCTCGCGCGCGATGATGGCGGCATGGCAGGTGCGCCCGCCGCGGTTGGTCACGATGGCAGCCGCCCGCTTCATGACCGGCTCCCAATTCGGGTCGGTCATGTCGGTGACCAGCACGTCGCCGGGCTGGACTTTGTCCATTTCCGAGACGTCGGCCACCACGCGCACGGCGCCCGAGCCGATCTTCTGGCCGATGGCGCGGCCGGTGACCAGCACTTGGCCCGTGGCCTTCAGGCGGTAGCGCTGCTGCACGTCGGCGCCGGCCTGCTGCGACTTGACCGTCTCCGGGCGCGCCTGCAGGATGTAGATCTTGCCGTCCACGCCGTCGCGGCCCCATTCGATGTCCATGGGCCGGCCGTAGTGCTTCTCGATGATGACCGCGTAGCGGGCAAGCTCGATGATTTCCTCATCGGTCAGGCTGTAGCGGTTGCGTTCGGACACCGGCACCTCCACGGTGCGCACCGAGCGGCCCTGCGTGCGGTCGGAATCGAACTCCATCTTGATGAGCTTGGAGCCGATGCGCCGGCTGACGATGGGGTAATGGCCCGACTCCAGCGTCGGCTTGAAGACGTAGAACTCGTCCGGGTTGACCGCGCCCTGCACGACCGTTTCGCCCAGGCCGTAGGACGAGGTGATGAACACCACGTCGCGAAAGCCCGATTCGGTATCGAGCGTGAACATCACGCCGGCGCTGCCCTTGTCCGAGCGCACCATGCGCTGCACGCCGGCCGACAAGGCGACGTCGGCATGCGCATAGCCCTTGTGCACGCGATAGGAAATGGCGCGGTCGTTGTAAAGCGAAGCGAAAACGTGGCGGATCTTGTCCAGCACATCGTCGATGCCCACCACGTTCAGGAAGGTTTCCTGCTGGCCGGCGAAAGACGCGTCGGGCAGGTCTTCGGCCGTGGCCGACGAGCGCACGGCGAACGACCCGTTGCCGTCGGCATCGAGCTTGGCGAACGCGGCGCGCACCTCGGCCTCGAACTCGGCGGGAAACGGCGCCTCGATGACCCATTGGCGGATCTCGGCGCCGGCTGCGGCCAGCTCGCGGACGTCTTCGGGATTGAGGTCGGCCAGCCGTTGGGCGATGCGCTTGTCCAGCCCGGCTTCGCGCAGGAAATGGCGGAAGGCCTCGGCGGTCGTGGCAAAGCCGCCAGGCACCCGCACGCCGGCGCCGGACAGCTGGCTGATCATTTCACCTAGCGATGCGTTCTTACCTCCTACCGAGTCCACGTCCGCCATGCGGAGCTGCTCGAACGAAACGACATACGACATGAAAGTCACCTTTTACAATGGAAGAAAGCGAGTTTGGTCAGGATCTGAGCCAGACGCTGACCAAACTGGCCTTGGGCCGCCCTTGGGGTGACTTTCGCGGAAGGCGATTGTACCGCCGCGCCTGTCGGCTCGTCTTTTTACCTGGCAAGAGATATGTCGCCCTCCATAGAACGCACCGTATTCATCGTCTCCGACGGCACGGGCATCACCGCCGAAACCTTCAGCCACTCGGTGCTGTCCCAATTCGAGCAGGTCAAGTTCAACCAAGTGCGCGTGCCCTTCATCGACACGCTGCAGAAGGCCGAAATCGCCGCCCAGCGCATCGATCGCTGCGCCAAGGAGCAAAACCAGCCGCCCATCGTCTTCAGCACGCTGGTCAATCCCGAGATCATGGCCCGCGTCCGGCAGGCCAACGCCATCTTCCTGGACCTGTTCGGCACTTTCGTCGAACCCATCGAGCAGGCGCTGGGCGTCAAGTCCAGCCATTCCATCGGCCGCTCCCACATGGGGGCGACCAGCCAGCAATACCGCCACCGCATCGAAGCCATCAACTTCAGCCTGGCGCACGACGACGGGCAGTACGTCAGCGGCCTGGCCCAGGCCGACGTGATCCTCATCGGCGTGTCCCGCTGCGGCAAGACCCCGACCAGCCTCTACCTGGCCATGCAGTACGCGGTCAAGGCGGCCAATTACCCGCTGGTGCCCGACGACTTCGAGCGCGGCACGCTGCCCTCGGCGCTGCTGCCGTACCGCGACAAGCTCTTCGGCCTGTCCATCCATCCGGAGCGCCTGGCGGAGGTGCGCAACGAGCGCCGCCCCGACAGCCGCTACGCATCCTTGGAGCAATGCCGCTACGAGGTGGCCGAAGCCGAGCGGATGATGCGCCGCGAAGGCATCTCGTGGCTGTCGACCACCACCAAATCGATCGAGGAAATCTCCACCACCGTCCTGCAGGAGGTGGGGCTGAACCGCCAGACGATGTACTAGCGATGCCGCGCGCACGGCCCGTCTGGGCGCGCCGCCGACGCCCGCTGGCGCCGCTGCTCGAACAGGCATAGGGCGGCGGCCACGGCGACGTTGAGCGATTCCACGGCTGGCTCGTGGTCGATGCGCACCTTCAGCGCCGCGGCCTGCTGCAGGGCCGGCGCCACGCCCTGCCCCTCATGGCCGAACACCCACGCGCACTCGGCCGGCAGCCGCGTCCCGTAGAGCGGCTTGGCGCCGTCCACCGCCGTGACGACCAGCGGGACGTCCAGCCGGCGCAGCGCCTGGCCCAGGTCGACGTGCTCGTGCACGGCCAGCGCGAAATGCGCGCCCTGCCCGCTGCGCAGCACCTTGGGCGACCAGGCCGCCGCGCAGCCCTCGCCAAGCAGCACCCTGTCGATGCCGGCCGCCGCGCAGGTGCGCAACAGCGTGCCGACATTGCCGGGGTCCTGGACGCGATCCAGCCACACGCTGGTCCGGTCCAGGCGATCCGGCAGCGCCGGTCGCGGTGGATCGACCACGAACAGCACCCCCTGCCCCGCTTCGACCGATTCCAGGCTGTGCAGCAGGCGCGGCTCGAGCAGCACGATGCGCCCGGCCGGCAGCGCGCGCGCCAGCGCCGCCAGCTCCGCCCGGCGCTCCCAACGCCCGGCGTCGAAGACCGCGAGCGCCGGCGCGCCGGCGTGCTGCAGCCAGGCCTGGCACACGTGCACGCCCTCGAGCAAGGCTTGCGCGCCGCGCCGGCCGGCGTGCCGCGCCGTGCGCACCAGCGACTTGAACAGCGGATTCTCGCGTGAGGCGACGTGCTTCACGGCGCAGACTGCCAATCGCGCACGGGAGCGAAGCTGCGGCGATGCTCCGGGCAGGGCCCATGGCGGCGCAGCTGCTCCAGGTGCTGGGGCGTGCAGTAGCCCTTGTGCTGGTCGAACCCGTACTGCGGATAGCGCTCGTGCAGCGCCAGCAGGTGGGCGTCGCGGGCGGTCTTGGCCAGGATGGACGCCGCCGAGATGGCCGCCACCAGGACATCGCCCCTGACCACGGTCTGCACCGCGCACGGCAGCGGCGGCGCGCAATTGCCGTCGACCAGCGCCAGCTGCGGGGCCAGCGCCAGGCCCTCGACCGCGCGGCGCATGGCCAGCATGGTCGCGCCCAGGATGTTCAGGCGGTCGATTTCCTCGACGCTGGCGCTGGCCACGCTCCAGGCCAGCGCCTGGGCGCGGATCTGCTCGGCCAGTTCGGCGCGCCGCTCCGCGGACAAGGCCTTGGAGTCGGCCAACCCGTCGATGGGGCGTGCGTCGTCCAGGATGACCGCCGCGGCATAGACGGCGCCGGCCAGCGGCCCGCGCCCGGCCTCGTCCACGCCGGCCACCAGCAGGCCGGTCATCGGGTCCGCAGCGAAAAGTTCAACCTGCTCCATCGGCCACCTCGAGGATGGTCCCGGCCGCCAATGCCGGCGTATCCCGCAACAATTCGTGGTGCATGTCGGCAAAGCGTGCCGCAATGCGGGCCGCGCCGGCCTCGTCGGTCAAGGCGGCCCACGTCGCCTGCGCGAGCTTGTCGGGCGTGGCGTCATCCTGCAGGAGTTCGGGCACGACGAAATCACGCGCCAGCACGTTGGGCAGGCCCACCCAGGGCAGATAGGGCCGCTGCTGGCCGGATTTCCATGCCATGATCCGCCGCATCCAGGGCGAGAGCACGTAAGAAATCACCATCGGCCGCTTAAAGAGCGCCGCCTCCAGCGTGGCGGTGCCGCTGGCCACGAGGACGGCGTCGGCGGCCTCCATCGCCAGCCATGCGGGCGGCCGGGCCTGGCCCTGCCCATCGGGCGCGGCGGCCTCGCCGGCTTGCGCGCCGATGCAACGCAGCCCGGGCACTGGAAACTGCTTGAGGACGGCTTCGAATTCCGCCCGCCGCTGGGCGTTGACCATGGGCACGACGCATTGCAGTGCCGGATCGCGGCGCACCAACTGCTGCGCCGCCTGTAAAAAACGTGGGGCGAGCAGCCGGATTTCGGAGCTGCGGCTGCCCGGCAAAATGGCCAGCACGCGCGCCTGTCCGTCCAGCCCCAGCCGGGTGCGTGCCGCGGCGCGATCCGGCTGCATCGGGATGGCGCCGGCCAGTGGATGGCCGACGTAGGTGACCGGGATGTTCTCCTTGCGGTAGATCTCCACCTCGAAAGGAAAGAGCACCAGCATGTGCGAGACGGCCTGCCGTATCGTGTGGATGCGGTCGTAGCGCCAGGCCCAGATCGACGGCCCGACGAAGTGCACGGTCGGCACGCCGGCGGCGCGCAGCTGCATTTCCAGCCGCAGGTTGAAGTCCGGCGCGTCCACGCCCACGAAGGCCGCCGGCGGGCGCGCCAGCCAGCGCCGCTTGACGTCGCCGTACGTGGATAGCAGCCGTGGCAGCCGCCGCAAGGCATCCACGTAGCCGAACACGGTCAGCGCATGCATGGGATGCCAGGCGTCGAATCCCTGGGCGAGCATCTGTGGCCCGCCGATGCCCCGGCAGGCCACGCCAGGCGCGCCGGCGCGCAGCCCCGCGATGACCCGCGCAGCGAGCAGGTCACCCGACGGTTCACCGGCCACCATGCCGATTTCCAGGTCCATGCCGTCTCCGCAAAAAGGCCATCGCCATGCCAGACGCGCAGACGCCCGTGGCCTACGCGCGAATGATGCCGCGTCCGGGCGCTTCGAGAAAGTCGATCAGCACTTGCAGGTGCTCGGCGACCTCGGGCTCGGCCTGCTGGCGTTCGCGCATCTGCGCGCGCGCCTGCTCCAGGGTCAGGCCGCGGCGGTAGATCAGCTTATAGGCGTCGCGCAGCGCCGAAATCGCCGCCGGGCTGAAGCCGCGCCGCTTCAGGCCCTCGGTGTTGATGCCGTGCGGCCGGCAGGGATTGCCCGCGCCGAGCACGTACGGCGGCATGTCCTGCATCAGCGAGCTGTTGCCGCCGGTCATGCTGTGCGCGCCGATGCGGCTGAACTGGTGCACGCCTGTCAGCCCGCCGAGGATGGCCCAATCGCCCACGCGCACGTGGCCGCCCAGCTGCACGCCATTGGCCAGGATCACGTTGTTGCCGATGTGGCAGTCATGGGCCACGTGCACGTACGCCATGATCCAGTTGTCGTTGCCAACGGTGGTGACCCCGCCATCTTGCACGGTGCCGGTGTTGAAGGTGACGAATTCGCGCACCGTATTGCGGTCGCCGATCACCAGCCGGGTCGGCTCGCCGCCGTACTTCTTGTCCTGCGGCATGCCCCCGATGGAGCAAAAACGGTAAAAGCGGTTGTCCCGCCCGATGGTGGTGCAGCCGTCGATCACGCAATGCGGGCCGATCTCGGTGCCCGCGCCGATGCGCACGTCAGGGCCAACCACACTGTAGGCGCCGATGACGACGCCCTCGTCGAGCTGCGCGGCGGGGTCGACGATCGCAGTGGGGTGGATGCGCGGCATTCAGGCCTCCAGTGTACGGATCGCGCACATCAGCTTGGCTTCGGCCACCAGCTGGCCGTCGACCAGGGCCTGGCCCTGGTACTTGCAGATGGTGCGGCTCAGGCGCTCGGCGACGACTTCCACGCGCAGCTGGTCGCCCGGCACGACCGGCCGCCTGAACCGCGCCCCGTCTATGCCCACGAAGTAATAGACCGTCTGGCTGTCGTCGCTTTTCAGGCCGGTTTCGTCGGAAAACGAAAACAGCGCTGCGGCCTGGGCCATGGCTTCCAGGATGAGCACCCCGGGCATGACCGGGTGGTGCGGGAAGTGCCCCGTGAAGAACGGCTCGTTGATGGAAACGTTCTTGAGCGCGACGATGGACTTGCCCGGAACGTGCTCGACCACGCGGTCGATCAGCAGCATGGGATAGCGGTGCGGCAGGCGCTCGAGTATCCCTTTGATGTCGATTTCCATGTGATTGATGTTTCCTGCTTGATTCTGGATCGGCAGGCGCGCGCCGCAACGCAGCCGGCGGGCGTCGGCCGCTTGCGGCTCAGCCCTTTTCCAGGGCCCGCACTCGCTGGCGCAGCTGCGAGAGCTGCTGGATGACCGCTGCATTGCGCTGCCATTGGCCATGCTCGGCGTAAGGATACACGCCCGTGTAGCGTCCGGGCTTGGCGATGTCCGAGGTCACCGCCGTGCCGCCCGAGATGTGCACGTCATCGGCCAATTTCAGGTGGCCCGACAGCATGGACGCGCCGCCTATGGTGCAGCGCGCGCCGATGGAGGTCGAGCCGGCCACCCCCACGCAGGCGGCGATGGCGGTGTGATCCCCGATCTGCACGTTATGCGCGATCATGATCTGGTTGTCCAGCTTCACGCCGTTGCCGATGCGGGTATCGTCCAGGGCGCCGCGGTCTATGGTGGTGTTGGCGCCGATCTCCACGTCGTCGCCCACCAGGACGCCGCCCAGCTGCGGGATCTTGCCCCACGCGCCGCGCCCGAGCGACGGGTCCGGCGCGAAGCCGAAGCCATCGGCGCCCAGCACGGCGCCGCTGTGGATGATGGCCCGCGCGCCGATCCGCACCCCATGATAGAGCGTGACGCGCGCGTGCAGCAGCCCATCGGGGCCGATCTGCACCCCCCGGCCGACCACGCACCCCGGGCCAAGCACGGTGCCGCGGCCGATCCGGGCGCCGGCCTCGACCACGCAATGCGGCCCCACGCTGACGCCGTCCTCGAGCACCGCATCGGGCGCGACCACCGCGCTCGGATGCACGCCGGCGACACGCGCCGGTCGGCTGGCGCGCTCGAACCATTGCGCCACCCGGGCATACAGCAGGTAGGGCTGGTCACAGACCACCTGCGCGAAGGCAGGCGCCTTGCCGGACTGCGCAAGCGACTGGGCGGCTTGCTGCGACAGGATGACCGCGCACGCCGCGGTCTCGCCCAGCTGCGCCTGGTAGCGGGGATTGGCCAGGAAGGTCAGCTCGGTCGGCCCGGCATGGGCCAGCGTCCCGATGCCGGCCACCCGGGGCGCCTGCGCGCCAGGCGACAGCTCGATTCGCCACTGCAGGCCATGGGTATCGGTCTCGTCAAGCAGCCGGTCCAGCGTAAGGGCGCTGTCCGGCTCCAGCAACACTGGCATCGCAACCGCGGCCTTACTTGCCCAGCGCCTGTATCACCTGGTCGGTGATGTCCACGCGCGGGCTGACCGTCACGGCGTCCTGCACGATCAGGTCGTAATTGCCTTGCTCGGCGATGCGCTGGATCGCGGCGTTGGCGCGCTCGACGATGGCCGAGAATTCTTCGTTGCGGCGACGGTTGAAGTCTTCCTGGAATTCGCGGCGCTTGCGTTGCAATTCGGTGTCCAGGGCCGACAGTTCGCGCTGGCGCTTGATGCGCTCGGATTCGGACAGCACCGGCGCGTCCTTGTCGAACTTCTCTGCCTGCGCACGCAGGTTGTTGGCCAGGCGCTGCAGTTCCTCGTCGCGGCGCTTGAATTCGGACTCGATCTTGGCCTGCGCCGCCCGGGCCGGGCCCGAGTCGCGCAGGATGCGCTCGGTGTTGACGAACCCGATCTTGGCGCCCTGCGCGTGTACCGGCCCTGCCGCCAGCACGCCGGCCAGCGCCAAAGCGGACAGCAGGCCCGTTCCCAGACCGCGCCATGCACCGCGCCTGTCCTGCCGGCGTGCGGAGGGTTTGCGTGCGTAATCAGACATCATGAAATCTCACCTGGGAAATTGGTCACGGCAAAGGTTTATATTGTGCCATCAAACGGCGCATGGCCTCAGAACCCGGTCCCGATCTGGAACTGGAACGCTTGTGTGTCGTCGCCGGGCTTCTTGTTGAGCGCACGCGCGTAGGAAATCTGCAGCGGCCCCAACGGCGAGTTCCACGACAAGCCGACACCGGCAGAATAGCGCAGGTCACCCAGGTCGATGTTCTCGTGGTTGCCGTACACCTGCCCGGCGTCGACGAAGGTGAACCAGCGCAGCGTGCGGTCCTGGTTGGCGCCGGGGATGGGCAGGTAGAACTGGACATTGCCGACCACGCGCTTGGAGCCGCCCAGGTAGTCGCCCGTGCGCGCGTCGCGCGGGCCGAGCGAGGCGCCATCATAGCCGCGCACCGTGCCCATGCCGCCGCCATAGACGTTCTTGATCACCGGGTACTCGCGGCCGCCGTAGCCTTTGCCATAGTCGATCATGCCGTTGAGCGCCAGCGTGTAGTCGCGGCCGACGGGCCAGTAGTACTGCTGCTGGGCGGTCAGCATGTAGTACTTGAGGTCCAGGGTCGAGACGTCGGCCTTCAGGCGCGTGTACGACCCGCGGGTGGGCGCCAGCGCGCTGTCGCGCGTGTCCTTGGACCAGCCGGCCGAAAAGATCACCGCATTGGTCTTGCGGCCGTACTCTTCGACGAATTCCTCGTAGGCCAGCGGCGAATCGCGATAGGTGGTGATGTCGTTGCGCTCGAGGTTGGCGCCCAGGAAGATCCGGTCGTGCTCGGAGATCGGCACGCCGAAGTTCATCCCCAGGCCCATGGTCTTGACCCGGTAGTCACCGTCGTTGTTCAGGAACGGCTCGGTCTGCCGGTAGTACAGTGACGTGGTGCGGCTGACGCCGTCGCGGGTCCAATACGGATCGGTATGCGACAACACCGCCGCACGGTTGGTGCGGCTGGTGTTGACCTGCAGCGTCAGGTTGGTGCCACTGCCGAAGACGTTGTCCTCGCTGATGCCGGCCGACAGGATCGCCCTTTCGGTCGAGCCGTAGCCCACCCCGAGGTTGATGACCCCGGTGGGTTTTTCCTTGACGTCGACGTTGATGTCGACCTGGTCGGGTGAGCCCGGCACCGGCTCGGTGCTGACATTGACGTCGTTGAAATAGCCCAGGCGGTCGATGCGGTCGCGCGAGGCCTTGATGTCACCGGCGTTGTACCACGCGGCTTCCTGCTGCCGCATCTCGCGGCGGACCACCTCGTCACGGGTGCGCGTATTGCCGCCGATCTGGATGCGGCGCACGTACACGCGCCGGCTGGGGTCGACGTAGAAGGTCAGGTCCGCCTCGCCGGTTTCGCGGTTGAGCACCGGATTGGGGTTGACGTTGGCGAACGCGTAGCCGAGTTCGCCCAGGTAATCGGTGATCGCCGTGGACGTGGCGTTGGCCGCAGCGGCCGAGAACGTTTCGCCGGGCTTGACCTGGATGAGTTCGCTGATTTCCTTGTCCAGGCCGAGAAGCTCGCCGGCGAGCTTCACGCTCTTGACCTTGTAGGGCTGGCCCTCGTTGATCGTGATCGTGATGTGGATGTCCTGGCGGTCCGGCGAAATCGTCACCTGCGGCGGCTCGATCGACACCTCGAGATAGCCGCGGTCAAGGTAGAACGAGCGTAGCCGCTCGATGTCGCCCTCGAGCTTTTCGCGCGAGTACTTGTCCGAATTCGTGTACCAGGTCAGCCAGCCGGGGGTGGTCAGCTGCATCTCGTCGAGCAGCTCGTCCTCGGAAAACGCCTTGGTGCCAACGATGCGGATTTCGCGGATCTTGGCCACCTCACCTTCGAAGATGTCGAAGGCCACGCCGACCCGGTTGCGCGGCAGCGGCGTGACGGTGGAGGTGACCTCCACGCCGTAGTTGCCACGCGACAGGTATTGCTGCTTGAGCTCGAACTCGGCCTGCTCGAGCATGGAGCGGTCGAAGATCCGCCCTTCGGCAAAGCCCACCTGGCGCAGCGAATCGGTGATGGTCTTGGCGTCGAACTCCCGCATGCCGTTGAAGGTGATCGAGGCGATGGTGGGACGTTCCTGGACCGCGACGACCAACACGTTGTCCTCGGTCTGGATGCGCACGTCATGGAAAAAACCGGTGCCGTACAGGCGCCGGATGGCTTGCGACGCATCGTCTTCGGTGAACGTATCGCCGACCTTGACCGGGAGGTAGCTGAAGATCGTGCCGGGGTCGGTGCGCTGGATGCCTTCGACCCGGATGTCCCGGACGACGAAAGGCTCGAATGCCTGGGCGGCCACGGGCATCGTCAATGCGGCGACGAACCCGGGCAAAACGCGCATGCTGCGCGAAAACATCCGGCTGAAAGTCATCCTGGACTATTCCTTGGAGGGGACCAAATGGCGGGGGATTTTAAGGCACAAGGCCTTTAGGTGAAAAGGCGAGCCACGTCGTTAAAGAGCGCCAATCCCATCAGGCCGGCGAGGATGCCCAGGCCTGCCCGCTGGCCGATTTCGAGCCAGCGCTCGGGCGGCGGGCTGCCCCGCACGATTTCGACCAGATAGTACAGCAGGTGCCCGCCGTCGAGCAGCGGGATCGGCAGCAGGTTGAGTACGCCCAGGCTGACGCTGACAAGCGCCAGGAACGCGACGTATGCGGCTAGGCCGATGCGCGCGGTCTGGCCGGCGTAATCGGCAATCGTCACCGGCCCGCTGATGTTGCGCCAGGACGCCTGCCCGACCAGCATGCGGCCCATCATGCGCAGCGAAAACCACGCGGTGTCGGCGGTGCGCTGCACGCCCAGCCAAAGGCTTTCGGCCAGGCCATGCCGGATCTCGACCATTTCGAGCTCGCTGCCCAGTTGCACGCCGATGCGGCCGACGACCGCGCCGTCCGGCCCGGGCTCGGCGCGCGGGATGAGCGTCACCGACACCGGCCTGCCCCCGCGCGCCAGCGACAACGTCACGGGCTCGCCGGGATGCTGCCGGATGAGCTCGACCAAGGCAGCCGTATCCAGGCCGGCGCGGCCCTGGGCTGCCAGGATGCGATCGCCCGCGGCCAGGCCCGCCGCTTGCCCGGCACCGCCCGGCAGCACTTCACGCACGACCGGGCTGGGCGCGCGCAGCCGCAATCCCGCCGCGGCAAGCGGATCCCCGTCGGCCGGATCGAAGCCGGCCGGCACCTCCAGCTCGCGGCGCGCCGTGCGGCCGTCCTCGCCCTGGACCGTCAGCACCGCCCTGCCCCCGCCGGAGACGGCATCGAGCAGCGTCCAGCGCACCTGGTTCCAGGAAGCCACGGCACGACCGCCTACCGCGGTGATGCGGTCACCCTGGCGCAGCCCGGCCCGCGCCGCCGGCGTGCCTTCGGCGGGCTCGGCTAGCACCGCCGCGGGCTCCTCGGTGCCAGCGACGTTCAGTCCCGCGTACAGCAAGGCGGCGAGCGCCAAATTGAAGACCGGACCGGCAGCGACGATCGCCATTCGCCGGCCCACCGGCTGCCGGTTGAATGCGCGCGCGGCCTCTACAGGGCTGGCGCCGGGCTCGGGGTCATCCAGCATCTTGACGTAGCCGCCCAAGGGGATCGCCGACAGCGCCCATTCGGTGCCGTGCCGGTCCACGCGGCGAACCAGCACGCGGCCAAAGCCCACGGAAAAGCGCAGCACCCGCACCCCGCAGGCACGCGCCACCCAGTAATGGCCGAGTTCGTGGAATGTGATCAGCAGGCCCAGTGCGACGGCAAAGGCAAGCAGCGTATAGAGCATGGGTGTCCCGGTTGTTGGGCTGCGACCGCGCTGGGTACGGGCCTCAGGCGGCAGCGGCGGCGACGTCGTGGGCGCGCGCCCGGGCCTCGGCGTCCAGCGCAAGCACGTCGTCGAGCGTCTCCAGCGTAGCAGAGGGCCTGCCGGCCTGCCACTGCAACACCGCGTCGACCAGCGCCGGAATGCGCGTGTAGCCCAGGCGGCCCTGCAAAAAGGCTTCGACCGCGACTTCGTTGGCTGCGTTCAATGCGATGCAGGCGGCCTGGCCGGCGTGCAAGGCCGCGAATGCCAGCCCCAGGCAGGGGAAGCGGCGCGGATCCGGCGCCTCGAAATCCAGCCTGCCGTGGCGCGCCAAATCCAGCGGCCCCACCCCGCTGTCCAAGCGGTGCGGAAAGCCCAGTCCATAGGCGATGGGCGTGCGCATGTCCGGCTGACCGAGCTGCGCGAGCACCGAGCCGTCTTCATACTCGACCATGGAATGCACGACGCTTTGCGGATGCACCAGGACCTCGATGCGGGCCGGCGGCATGGCAAACAGCCAATGCGCCTCGATCACCTCCAGGCCTTTGTTGAACATCGTGGCCGAATCCACCGAAATTTTGCGCCCCATGCTCCAGTTGGGATGGGCGCAGGCCTGGTCAGGCGTGACCGCGTGCAGCTCCTCCCAGTCGCGGGTGCGGAAGGGTCCGCCCGAAGCGGTCAGCACCAGGCGACGCACGCCAGGGGCCGGCGCCTGCGGCGCGCTGGCGCGCGAGCCGTGTGGCAGGCACTGGAAAATGGCGTTGTGCTCGCTGTCTATGGGCAGCAGCTCGGCCTTGGACTCGCGCACGGCGCGCATGAACACCGGGCCGGCGGCCACCAGCGCCTCTTTGTTGGCCAGCAGCACGCGCTTGCCGGCGCGCGCGGCCGCCAATGCCGACGGCAGCCCCGCAGCGCCGACGATGGCGGCCATTACGGCCTGGCTGTCCGGGTCGGCGGCCGTCTGCGCCAGCGCCTCGGCCCCGACGCGGATCTCGGGCAGCTGGCCGGCGCCGTCTGGCCACGCGGCCACGAAGCGGGCGCGCGCCGCATCGTCGGGCACCACGACCACTGGCGCGCGATGCCGCGCAGCCTGCTGGGCCAGCAGCTCCATGCGGCTGCGCGCGGTCAGGGCGTGCACGGCCAGCCGGTCCGGATGGCGGGCGATCACGTCCAGCGTGCTCACACCGATCGAGCCGGTCGAGCCCAACACGGTCACGTGCATGATCCCGCTCAAAACGCCACCCCCACCAGCAATAGCCCCAGCGGCGCCACGGGGAGCACCGCGTCGATGCGGTCCAGCACGCCGCCGTGCCCGGGCAGCAGGTTGCTCGAATCCTTGCGCCCGGCACGGCGCTTGAGCATGGATTCGAAGAGGTCCCCGACGATGGAGACGGCGCCCAGCAGCGCAGCCAGCGCCGCAGCCAGCGCGCCGCCCCAGGCGGCGACCAGCGCGTGGCCATAGCTGCCCGGCCACTGTGCCGAGAGCATCACCCAGGCCACGGCCGCCGCAATGCCGGCAACGGCGCCTTCCACGCTCTTGCCCGGGCTGATGCGCGGCGCGAGCTTGCGGCGGCCGATGGCGCGCCCGACGAAGTAGGCGGCGATATCGGCGACCCAAACCAACGCCAGCAGCGAGACGACGAAAACGGCCCCCCGCCCCAGGAAAAGCAGCGCCAACGCGGCCCACGTGCAATACAGCGCCGGCAGCGCGGCCAATGACAGCACGGGGCTGCGCGCCGGCGCTCCAGTGCGGCCGAAAACCAGCAGCGCCGGTCCGCCCAGCAGCCAGGCCGCGCACACCAGCGGCAACAGCACGCGCATCGCCAATCCGTACGAGGCCAGGGCCGTGCCCGGATCCGAGGCACCCGTCCAGAGATGGCCTTGGACCAGGGTCAGGGCAGCAAGTGCGGCACCGGCCAGCGCGGCGGCAGGCCCAGCCGATGCCGTCAGCCTCAGCCATTCCCAGAGCGCGCAGCCAGCCGCCACCGACAACAGCGCCAGGAAGGGCCACGGCGACGCGGCCGACAGCGACGCGGCGATCACGGCCAACAATACGGTGGCGGTCAATATGCGCTGGCGCAGCAAGGGCCGGTCTCCTCGTCGGTGCGGCTATCGGACAGGCGCCTGCCCTAGGGCGAGCGCTGGGCGACCTGGGCGCTGGTCCGGCCAAAGCGCCGCTCGCGCCCGCCGTACCAGGCAAACGCCTCGGCCATTTGCTCGGGCCCCATGTCGGGCCAGTAATGGTCGCTGAAATACAGCTCGGTGTACGCCAGCTGCCAGATCAGGAAGTTGGAAATGCGCTGCTCGCCGCCGGTACGGATGAACAGGTCCGGCTCGGGCGCCCAGGCCATGGACAGGTACGGCGCATACACCGACTCGTCCACCTCGTCCGGTCGCTCGGCCAGGTCCGGGCGCTCGCGCAGCAGGCGCCGGATGGCCTGCAGGATATCCCAGCGGCCACCGTAATTGGCCGCGATCGTCAGGTGCAGCTTGTCATTGGCGGCCGTGCGCGCCTGCGCCTGGTCGATCAGCTCCTGCAACCGTGGTTCGAACGCCGACAGGTCGCCGATGACGTGCAGCCGCACGCCCTGCTCCACCAGTTTGTCCACCTCGCGCTCGAGCGCCTGCACGAACAGCCGCATCAGCAGCGAGACCTCGTCGACCGGACGGCGCCAGTTCTCGGAGCTGAACGCAAACAGCGTCAGGTACTGCACGCCCTGCCGGCCGCAAAACTCCACCACGCGGCGCACCGCCTGCACGCCCTTGGCGTGCCCGGCCGTGCGCGGCAGGTGGCGCGCGGTCGCCCAACGGCCATTGCCATCCATGATGATGGCAACGTGCCGCGGGATCGGGCCCGTCTCGGGAATGGCTTGCGTGGAACTGGGCATCATGGCCGCGCCTGGGGCATGGACGAAGCGGACCAAATGGTCCGCCCACGTCCTACACCTTCATGATTTCGGCTTCTTTCTGGGCCACCAGCTTGTCGATCTCGGCGACGAAGCGGTCAGTCAGCTTCTGGATGTCGTCCTGGGCGCGGCGCTCTTCATCCTCGGAAATGGCCTTTTCCTTGACCAGCTTCTTCAGCCCGTCATTGGCATCGCGGCGCAGGTTGCGCACCGCCACCTTGGCTTCTTCGCCCTCGGCCTTGACCACCTTGGTCAGGTCGCGGCGGCGCTCTTCGGTCAGCGGCGGCATGGGCACGCGGATACTGTCGCCCATCGATTGTGGATTCAGCCCGAGGTCGGATTCGCGGATCGCCTTGTCGATCGGGCCGACCATGTTCTTTTCCCAGGGCTGCACGCTCAGCGTGCGGGCGTCGACCACGCTGACGTTGGCGACCTGGCTGATCGGCACCGGCGAGCCGTAGTACTCGACCTGGACGTGATCCAGGATACCGGCATGGGCGCGCCCGGTGCGTATCTTGGCGAGATTGACCTTCAGGGTCTCGATCGACTTGGCCATCCGTGTTTCGGCGGATTTCCTGATGTCAGCAACGCTCATGACAGTTCCTTATCAGACGTGTACCAAGGTGCCTTCGTCCTCGCCGCTGACCACGCGCTTGAGCGCGCCGGGCTTATTGATCGAAAACACCTTGATGGGCAGTTTCTGGTCGCGGCACAGTGCGAACGCCGTGGCATCCATGACTTCCAGGCGGCGCATGATGGCTTCGTCGAAGCTGATGCGCGAATAGCGCGTGGCCGTCGGATCCTTGTTCGGGTCGGCCGAGTAAATGCCATCGACCTTGGTGGCCTTGAGCACGATCTCGGCGCCCACCTCGGCGCCGCGCAGCGCAGCGGCGGTGTCGGTAGTAAAGAACGGGTTGCCCGTGCCGGCGGCGAAGATCACCACCTTGCCTTCGTCCAGGTAGCGCAGCGCCTTGGGCCGAATGTAGGGCTCGACCACCTGCTCGATGTTCAGCGCCGATTGCACCCGCGTGTCGACGCCGCGGTGCTTGAGCGCATCCTGCAGGGCGAGCGCATTCATGATGGTGGCCATCATGCCCATGTAGTCGGCGGTGGCGCGGTCCATGCCCTGCGCACCGGGCGCGACCCCGCGGAAGATGTTGCCGCCGCCGATGACGATCGCCAGGCCCACGCCCAGCGCGACGACGTCGGCGATTTCCTCGGTCATGCGCACGATGGTGGCACGGTTGATGCCGTAGGCATCCTCGCCCATCAGCGCTTCGCCGGAAAGCTTCAGAAGAACCCGTTTGTATGATCTGCCGCTCATGCGGATATCCTGGAGTGGAGGCCGACGAAAAGTGTAAGCCAGACACGCGCCGTCCGGTGGACGGCGCGCAGGCAGCCGTGCCGGGCCCCGCCCGTCATGGGCGGTCCGGCGCCAGCACAGGCAGGCCTTAGCCGCGCCCGGCAGCCGCGGCGGCGACTTCGGCGGCGAAGTCGGTGGCCTTCTTCTCGATGCCTTCGCCGACCACGTACAGGACGAATTGCGAGACCGAGGCGCCCTTTTCCTTGAGCATTTGGGCGACAGATTGCTTGTCGTTCTTGACGAAGGGCTGCGACAGCAGCGTGACTTCCTTCAGGAACTTCTGCACCGAGCCCTCGACCATCTTGGCCACGATCTCGGCGGGCTTGCCCGATTCGGCCGCCTTTTGCTCGGCCACCGAGCGCTCGGCGTCGATGTCGGCCTGGGGCACGCCGGCCGCGTCCAGCGCCTTGGGCTTGGTCGCGGCGATGTGCATGGCCAGGTCCTTGCCGACTTCGTCGGCACCTTCGAACTCGACCAGCACGCCGATCTTGCCGCCATGCACGTAGCTAGCCAGGCGCTTGTCGGTCTGGATGCGCTGGAAGCGGCGGATGGTGATGTTCTCGCCGATCTTGCCGATCAGCGCGGTGCGGGTAGCTTCGACCGTGGCCTCTCCCAGCGAGACTTCACCCAGGGCGGCCACGTCGGTCGGGTCGTTCACGGCCACGACTTCGGCCAACCGGTTGACGAAGGCCACGAAGTCCTCGTTCTTGGCGACGAAGTCGGTCTCGCAGTTGACCTCGATGATGGCGCCCAGCTTGCCATCGGCCGAGATGTGCAGGCCGACCAGGCCTTCGGCGGTCACGCGCGCGGCGGCCTTGCTGGCCTTGCTGCCCAGCTTGACGCGCAGGATTTCCTCGGCACGGGCCATGTCGCCGCCGGCCTCGGTCAACGCCTTCTTGCACTCCATCATGGGCGCGTCGGTCTTCTCGCGCAGTTCTTTCACCATCGAGGCGGTAATTTCAGCCATATTCGCTCCGTAATTCGCTAAAACATGCCCCGGGCGTGCCGGGGCGTGCGGATCTGTGCGAAGCCCCAGGTCGAGGCCCCGTCAAAGAGGACGCGGCTTGCGCCCGCGCCCGCCCGGATCACTGCTTGTCTTCCTCGACCTCGACGAACTCTTCGCCGCCTTCGGCGATCTGCTCGACCAGACCATTGACGCTTTGCTCGCGGCCTTCGATCACGGCGTCGGCCATGACCTTGGCGTACAGCGCGATGGCCTTGGCCGAGTCATCGTTGCCCGGGATGACGTGGGCGATCCCTTCGGGCGAGTGGTTGGTGTCGACCACGGCCACCACGGGGATGCCGAGGGAGCGGGCCTCGGCCACGGCGATCTTGTGATAGCCGACGTCGATCACGAAAATCGCGTCGGGCAGGTTGTTCATGTCCTTGATGCCGCCGATGGACTTGTTCAGCTTTTCCATCTCGCGCTGGAACAGCAGGGCTTCCTTCTTGCTCATGCGCTCCAGCCCGCCTTCGGCGGCCAGGGCTTCCATGTCCTTCAGGCGCTTGATCGAGCTCTTGACCGTCTTGAAGTTGGTCAGCATGCCGCCCAGCCAGCGGTTGTCCACGTAGGGCACGCCCGCGCGTGCGGCTTCGGCGGCCACCAGCTCGCGGGCGGCCCGCTTGGTGCCCACGAATAGCACCGTGCCACCCTTGGCGGCCACGCTGCGCACGAACTTGACGGCTTCCTGGAGCTTGGCAACGGTGTGCTCCAGGTTGATGATGTGAATCTTGTTACGATGGCCGAAGATATAGGGGGCCATCTTGGGGTTCCAGTAGCGGGTCTGGTGGCCGAAGTGGACGCCGGCTTCCAGCATTTCGCGCATGGACACGGACATGATCGTTCTCCTAGGGTTGGGTCTTGCATTGCGTCCTGGACCGCCGGGCCGCAAGGCCCGCTACGGCACCCTGGGGGGCGCAACGCGCGATTTACTGCAATGGAATAGTCAAAGTTGCCCGCAACGCGGAAAATGCCGGTGGCCAACCACCCTGCCACACTGCAGGCGCCAAGCTTACCCGCACCCCGCCACCCGGCAAAAAGCCCGGAAAACCCCGGCCAAAGCCAGCCGCAAAGGCCCCCGCGCCCCTGGCAACGGAAAGCAAGATTTTTGGGTAAGCCTATAATTCTACTATTTTTTGACGCGACCACTCAAACCGTTCAAGTTACATGGGCCTAGTCACCGACCCCGCCGACCTCGACAAGATGCGCGCGGCTTGCCGCGATGCGGCACGCATCCTTGATTTCATCACGCCCTACGTCAAGCCCGGGGTCACCACCGGCGAGCTCGACCGCCTGTGCCTGGAATATTTGACCGACGAGCTCAAGGTGAAATCGGCCACCATCGGCTACGCCCCGCCCGGCTACCCGCCGTTTCCGGGCGCGATCTGCACCTCGGTCAACCATCAGGTCTGCCACGGCATCCCGGGTGACAAGGTGCTAAAGAACGGCGACATCCTGAACATCGACGTCACCATCATCAAGGATGGCTGGTTCGGCGACACCAGCCGCATGTATTACGTCGGCGAGCCGTCCATCCTGGCGCGCCGCCTGGTCGACGTCACCTACGAATGCATGTGGCTGGGCATCGCCCAGGTGCGCCCGGGCAACACGCTGGGCGACGTTGGCCACGCCATCCAGAAATACGCCGAAAGCCACGGGTTTTCGGTGGTGAGGGAATTCTGCGGGCACGGCATCGGCCGGCGCTTCCACCAAGACCCGCAGGTGCTGCACTATGGCAAGCCGGGTTCCGGGGTCAGGCTCGAGCCAGGCATGATCTTCACCATCGAACCCATGATCAACGCCGGCCGCCGCGAAATCCGCCAGTTGCCCGACGGCTGGACCGTGGTCACGCGCGACCGCAGCCTTTCGGCGCAATGGGAGCATACGGTGCTGGTCACCGATGACGGCTACGAAGTGCTCACCATCTCGCCCGACATGCCCGCGCCGCCGTCGTTCATCACCGCCCGCGCGGCTGCCTGACGGCCCACGGCCATGACGGCGATCGACCTGGCCACGCTGCGATCCCGCCTGCAGGAGCGGCGCAGCGCCGCGATTGCCGAGTTCCGCCGGCACCTGCGGCCGGACACCCTGCTGGCCGAGTTGCGCCGCCACACCGACCAGGCCCTGCGCGACCTGGTGCGCGCCTGTCCCCTGCCGGCCGGCGCGACGCTGGCCGCCGTCGGCGGCTACGGTCGCGGCGAGCTTTACCCCTGCTCGGACGTCGACCTGCTCATCCTGCTGCCCGCCCCGCCCGGCGCCGAGGACGAGGCGGCGATCGAACGGCTGGTCGCCGCCCTGTGGGACCTGGGGCTGGAGCCCGGTCACAGCGTGCGCACCATCGCCGACTGCGAGCGCGAGGCCGAGGCTGACATCACCGTGGAAACCGCGCTGCTGGAATCGCGCTGGCTGGCCGGCAGCCGCACGCTGATGCGCCAGTTCGAGGCCGCGGTCAAGAAGCGCCTGGACGCCCGCAGCTTTTTCCAGGCCAAGCGCGTCGAGATGCAGCAACGCCACGCGCGCCACCAGGACACACCGTACGCGCTCGAGCCCAATTGCAAGGAATCCCCCGGCGGGCTGCGGGACCTGCAGGTCATCCTGTGGATGGCGCGCGCAGCCGGCTTTGGCGACAACTGGCGCCAGGTGGCCCGCGCCGGACTGCTGACCGCCTCCGAGGCGCGCGACCTGCGCCGCGCCGAGCAGGCATTCAAGCGCCTGCGCATCGAACTGCACCTGCTGGCCGGCCGACGCGAGGACCGCGTGCTGTTCGACCTGCAGCCGGCCCTGGCCAAGGTCTACGGCATCCAGGACAGCGGCACGCGCCGTGCCAGCGAGATCCTGATGCAGCGCTACTACTGGGCGGCACGACTGGTCACCCAGCTCAACACCATCCTCGTGCAGAACATCGAGGAGCGGCTCTTCCCGCGGCCGCAGGACCAGGCCGTGGCGCTGGACGAGGACTTCCGCAGCCTACACGACCGGCTCGACATCGTCCGCGACGACGCGTTCGAGCGCAATCCCACGCTGCTGCTGCGCGCTTTCCTGGTCATGCAGCAGCACGCCCACCTGACGGGGATGTCCGCGCGCACGCTGCGCGCCATGTGGCATGCCCGCCACCGCATCGACACGCAGTTCCGGCGCAATCCGGTCAACCGCAAGCTGTTCCTGCAAATCCTGCAGCAACCGCGCGGCATCGTGCATGCGCTGCGCCGCATGACCATGCTCAACATCTTGCCCCGCTATCTGCCGGTGTTCCGGCGCATCGTCGGGCAGATGCAGCACGACCTCTTCCACGTCTACACCGTGGACCAGCATACGCTGGCCGTGATCCGCAACCTGCGCCGCTTCACCATGCCGGAGCACGCCCAGGAATACCCCCTGGCCAGCCAGCTGATCGCCGACTTCGACCGCCATTGGCTGCTTTACGTCGCGGCGCTGTTCCATGACATCGCCAAGGGGCGCGGGGGCGACCATTCCGAACTGGGCGCGCGCGACGTACGGCGCTTCGCCCGCGATCACGGATTGGAGCCTGCCGACGCCGACCTGGTCGAGTTTCTCGTCCGACGCCATTTGCTCATGTCGACGGTGGCGCAAAAGCGCGACCTGTCCGACCCGGACGTCATCCGTGAATTCGCCGCCGAAGTGGGCGACGCGCGGCGGCTGACCGCGCTTTACCTGCTGACGGTGGCCGACATCCGCGGCACCAGTCCCCATGTGTGGAACGCCTGGAAAGGCAAACTGCTGGAGGACCTGTACCGGCTCACGCTCAACGTGCTGGGCGGCCAGGCGCCGGATGCCGGCACGGTGCTGAGCCAGCGCAAGGAAGAAGCCGCGCGGCTGACCCGCCTGGCGGGGTTGCGCGACGACGCGCGCGAAGCGTTCTGGCAACAACTCGACGTGGCCTACTTCCTGCGCCACGAAGCGTCGGACATCGCCTGGCATACCCGCCACCTGTACCATCGGCCGCAACCCGACCAGCCGGTGGTCAAGGCGCGCCCGACCGAGCACAGCGAAGGCCTGCAGGTGATGGTCTACACGCGCGACGCCCCCGACCTGTTCGCCACCATCTGCGGCTATTTCGGCGGGCGCGGCATGAACATCCAGGATGCGCGCATCCACACGACCCGGCACGGCTGGGCACTGGACAGCTTCATCGTGCTGGTGCCGCACCTGTCCGGCGACCTGCGTGCCCAGGCCACCCTGGTCGAGCACGAGCTGGCCGAGCGCCTGGCCCGTCCTGACGCCCAGCCGGCGCCCGCACCGGGTCACGCCGGGCCGCGCCGCTCGCGCCTGGCACGCATCTTCCCCGTTGCGCCGCACGTCGAGCTGCAGCCCGACGAGCGCAGCAAATCCTGGCGGCTGTCGCTGGTGGCCACCGACCGGCCGGGATTGCTGTTCGACATCGCGCGCGTATTCGCCGCCCATGAAATCAACCTGCAGACGGCCAAGATCATGACCTTGGGCGACCGCGTCGAAGACGTCTTCGTCATCGACGGCGCCGCCTTGGAGCGGCCGCGCAGCCAGATGCAGTTCGAGCGCAGCATCCTGGACGTATTGTCCGAATCGCAGCAAGGGCGCGCCGCGTAATGCGGGGAACCCGACGCCCCGGCCGCGGTCTGAGTGCACCATGACGACTTCCCGATATCTCCTGGCATCGATCGCCCTGCTTTGCGCGCTTGCGATTGCCATCGCCCTGGTTTCCCAATACGTTTTCGGGCTGCTGCCGTGCGCCTGGTGCTCGCTGCAACGCCTGATCTACCTGGCTGCGGGCGTGATCGCCTTGCTCGGCGTCGCGGCACGGCGCTCGAAATGGCTGCGCCGCCTGTCAGCCCTGGCGGCCCTGGCGCTGTCGGCGGCCGGCGCGGCCGCGGCCTGGTATCAATACGACGTGGCCGCAGGATTGTTTTCATGCGCCATGACCTTTGCCGACCGCTTCATGAGCGGGCTGGGGCTGGATGCGGCGGTGCCTTGGCTGTTCGGCATCTATGCCTCGTGCATGGATGCCGTGACCCACATCCTCGGCATCGAATACGCGCTGTGGAGCCTGGCGCTATATGTGCTGCTGGGCCTGCTGTCGCTTGCGGCGCTGCTGCAGCGCCGTTGAAACCCTCGAGCCGCCGGGCGCGCCAAGCGCCCGCCTGGCCCCTGCCCGTCACAGGACGTCGTTGGCCGCGTAGCCCATGTTGAATTGCAGGCCGCCGGGCTCGCTCGCCTGGCCGCGGCTGCGGCTCAGGCGCTCCAGGTATTCCGGCGTGATGTCGCCGGTGACGTAGATGCCGTTGAAGCACGAGGCCTCGAACTTCGTCAGCGCCGGGTTCAATTCCGTGATGGCGCGCTCCATGTCGGCCAGGTCCTGGTAGACGAGCGCATCGACGCCGATCAAACGCGCGATTTCTTCTTCATCGCGGTTGTGGGCGATGAGCTCCTCCTGCGTGGGCATGTCTATCCCGTATACGTTGGGATAGCGCACGGGCGGGGCGGCCGAGGCCATGTAAACCTTGTTGGCGCCGGCGGCGCGCGCCATCTCCACCAACTCGCGGCTGGTCGTGCCGCGCACGATGGAATCATCGACCAATAGCACGTTCTTGCCCTTGAACTCCATGCCGATGGTGTTCAGCTTTTGGCGCACCGATTTCTTGCGCACTGCCTGGCCGGGCATGATGAAGGTGCGGCCGACGTAGCGGTTCTTGATCAGGCCTTCGCGGTAGTTGAGGTTCAACCGCGCGGCTAGCTGCATCGCGGCCGGGCGCGACGAATCCGGTATCGGCATGACCACGTCGATATCGCCCAGGCGCAGCGTGCGGGCCACCTTGTCGCCAAGATATTCGCCCATGCGAAGGCGCGCGCCGTAGACAGACACCCCGTCCATCAGCGAATCGGGACGGGCGAAGTAAACATATTCGAAAATGCACGGCACCAACTGCGGATTGTCGGCGCACTGGCGCTGCGACACCTTGCCGTCCAGGTCGATGAACACCGCTTCGCCGGGTTGGATGTCGCGCACCAGGGTAAAGCCGCTGCCCTCGAGCGCGACCGATTCCGAGGCGACCATCCATTCATCGCCCTTGTCGGTCTGCAGCCGGCCCAGGCACAACGGGCGGATGCCGTTGGGGTCGCGAAAGGCCAGCATGCCGTAGCCGGCGATTTCGGCCACCACCGCATAGGCGCCACGCACGCGGCGGTGCACCGCCGCGACCGCGCGGAAGATCGCGTCCTCATCCAGCGTCACGCCGTTGGCCGCGCGCTGCAGCTCATGCGCCAGCACGTTGAGCAACACTTCCGAATCGGAATTCGTGTTGATGTGGCGCTGGTCCACGCGAAACAGCGACTCGCGCAGCTCCCGCCAGTTGGTCAGGTTGCCGTTGTGGGCGAAGGTGATCCCGAACGGCGCGTTGACGTAGAACGGTTGTGCCTCCTCGGCGTTTTCGCTCGAACCGGCCGTGGGATAGCGGACCTGGCCGATGCCGCTGGTGCCGGGCAGCGCGCGCATGTTGCGCGTGCGGAAGACATCGCGCACCATGCCGTGCGCCTTGAACATGTTGAAGTGGCTGCCATGCAGCGTGGCGATGCCCGCAGCGTCCTGGCCGCGGTGCTGCAGCAGCAGCAAGCTGTCATAGATCAGCTGGTTGACCGGGCTTCGGCCGACGACGCCGACGATTCCGCACATGATGAATTCCTGTTTCCGTAATCCAGTTTCAATAAGGCAGCAGCGCGGCCAGGTCCGGTGCCAGCTGCAGCTTGATCGCCTGCAGCGCCCGCACCGCCGTGCCCGAGAACATCGCCTGCTGCCACCAGTCTTGTTGCGGCAGCGGCGTATAGCCGGCAAGCGCCACCAGCACCAGCACGATCAGCAAGCCGCGCGCCAGCCCGAACAGCGCCCCCAAACCGTGGTCGGCCGGGCTCAGTCCCGTGCTGCGCACCAGCGCCCCCACGGCCATGTTGACGAGCCCGATGCCCAGCAGCACGGTCAAGAACACCGCAGCGTAGGCCACGGCCATGCGCAGCAGCGCCGCGTCTATCCACCGCGTGAGCCACTCGTACACGACCGGCCCCCACCAGATGGCGGCGGCAAACGCCGCAGCATAGGCGATCAGGGAAAGCAGCTCGCGCAACAGCCCGCGCACCAGTCCCAGCACGGCAGAAGCGGCCAGTACGGCCAACACGACGAAATCGAAACCCGTCACCGCGGCGCGATGAATCCGTTGTCATAACCCAGCGTGCGCAGCCGGGCTTGGGCCGCCTGCGCGGCCTCGCGCGACGGGAAGGGACCGACGCGAAGTCGGTAGTTGCGCTTGCCGCCGACATCGGCCGGCTCGACGTAGGCGTTGGTCACGCCGGCCGCATGAAGCTTGTCACGCCTGGCCTGCGCGTCGGCCTGGGTGGTATATGCCGCGATTTGCAGTACGTAATTGCCCTTGCCGGCGGCCGGCGCGGCGCCCTTGCCGGGTTCTGGCGGGCCGGCCCGGCCTTCGAGCAAGGCCAGCGCCCGCGAGCCGTCATCGGTGCGCCGCTCGGGCTGCGCGGCCGCCGCGGCGCGCGGCGGCTCGGCAGCCGGCGCCTGCCGACCGGCAGCCGGTTCGGCGGGCGGGGTCGCGGCCGCCACTGGCGGTGGCTCGGGCACGTCGCCCGCGGGCGCCTGCGCGTCAGTCGGCGCGCCGGCGGCCGGCTCAGTGGCCGCCGGGGCGGAAACCTGGGGTTGGAAGGGAGTGTCGCGGTCTGGGATGCGGATGGGGATGTCGGCGGCCACCGGCACGGGCTCGGAATCGAGCACCATGGGCAGCACGATCACCGCTGCCAGCACCAGGGCCACGGCGCCGGCCAGGCGCCGCCGGGCGCGGGCCCGCAGCTCGGCGGCCTGGGCCTCGCTGGACACGGATGGGCGTGCCCTGCCCTGCTGCCCTTCAGCCGAGGCCGGGTCTTTGCGACTGAACAATCCCATGGAAACGAATCCCAAGCTTTCAGAGCGGGCCGGCCGCGCCGGACGCCACCCGCTATGCCTTGCGCCCTAGGGCCTCAAGCACGGCAGCCACGGTGAGGAACGAACCGAACACGACGATTCTATCACCCTCGCCCGCCCGTTTCCGGGCCGCCTGCCAGGCCTGGAGCACGTCATCGAAGGCCTGGACGGTACGCGGCTCGTCACCCGGCGCGGGCACCGGCAACAGCGCCCGCACCCGCCCGGCCAGCTCCGGGCCCGACCGGCCGCGCGCGCCGGCCAGCCCGGCGCAGTACCAGTGGTCCACCACGCCCGCGAGCTTGGCCGCCACGCCGTCGGCGTCCTTATCGCCCAGCATCGCGAACACAGCGTGCGTGTAGGGATGAAACCCCATGTTGCTCAAGTTCTGCGCCAGCACCGCGGCAGCCTGTGGGTTGTGGGCCACATCCAGGATGACGATGGGCTGCCCGGGCAGGATCTGGAATCGCCCAGGCAGCGTGGCTTGCAGCAGGCCCTGGCGCACCGCCTGCTGCGGCACGGCCAGGCGGTCGCGCATCGCCTCGAGCGCGGCAAGCGCAGCCGACGCATTGAGCAGCTGGTTCGCCCCGCGCAACGCCGGGTACGCCAGGGCGTTGCGGCGCTGGGCGCGTCCGCCGTACGCCCATTGCTGGCGGTCGCCCGAATAGTTGAAGTCCCTGCCGAACAGCCACAGGTCGGCGCCGATCGCCTCGGCATGATCCACCAGCGTGCGCGGGGGCATGGGATCGCCGCATATGGCCGGGCGGCCGGGCCGGAACACGTGCGCCTTTTCCAGCCCGATTTTCTCGCGGGTGTCGCCCAACCAGTCGGTGTGGTCGATGTCCACGCTGGTGACGATGGCGCAGTCGGCGTCGACGATGTTGACCGCATCCAGCCGCCCGCCCAGGCCGACCTCCAGCACCACCGCGTCCAAGTTCGATTGCGAAAAAAGGCGCAGGATGGCCAGGGTGGTGAATTCGAAATACGTCAGGGAAATGTCGCCGCGCGCGGCCTCGACGGCGCGCAGCTGTTCGACCAGCGCCGCGTCGCCGGCGGGCTGGCCGTTGATCCGGGCGCGCTCGTTGAAATCGATCAGGTGCGGCGACGTATACAGGCCGACCTTGTAGCCGGCTGCCAGCAGGATGGCCTCCAGCATGGCGCAGGTCGACCCCTTGCCGTTGGTGCCCGCCACGACGAAGGTGACGCCATCCAGTTCCAGCGCCAGCCGCTGGGCGACCGCCTTGACCCGCTCCAGGCCCAATTCGATGTTACGGGGATGCAGGGCTTCCAGGTAGCGCAGCCAATCGGACAGGCTGGCCTCGTCGGTCGGGGTAGCGGGGATGGACATAGGCGGATGGCGGACGGTCCGGTCATGCCGCGCCGCACGGCGCGGATCGGCAAGGCGCGAAAGTGTAGCAGCCAGCGGCCCAGCCCGCCGCAGGGCCCGGCAAGCCGCCGGGCGCCCCACCCTAAAGCCAGCCCCGGTCGTGCCGTTATGGTAGCCGAAGATCCCAATCCCAGCGTCCGCTGCCGCGGGCATGGCGCGTGCCTACGAAACTGGAGCGAATCATGGCGATCAGCCCGCTGAACCCGGCCCCCCATGCGGCCATTGCCGTTCCGGCCGCCCCCCTGCCGGAACCCTCGGTGTCCGTGACCCCTGCGGCCCAAGCGGCCAGCCAGGGCGACACGGGCAGCGCCACGTCGGAACAGTCCCGTCAGGGCAGCCCCCTGCCGCTGGAAAAGGCGCTCGAGGAAATCAACCGCAGTATGCAGGCCTGGTCGACCAGCCTGCGCTTTGACATCGACCCGGAAGTCAAGCGCGTGGTGGTATCCATCATCGACACCGAGACTGGCGATGTGGTGCGCACCATCCCCAACGAGGTCATCCTTCGGATCGCCAAGATGCTCGTCAACTTGCAGGGCCAGGCGGTCACCACCAGTGCCTGAGAAGGTCAGCGTGCGGGCGGCCGCTACACGCGAATCGACGAAATAGCCGGGATTGTGCCCGCTGCCCGCCGGATAGCCACAACTAAGAATTTTCGATAATTCGGTCGTATAGGAGATATCTCATGCCCATTTCCGCCATCGGCGTCGGCAGCGGCCTGCCGCTGGATCAACTGCTCGCCGACCTGGAAGCGAATGCGCGCGTGCCGCTTGGCCTGATCGAGGACAAGCAAACGCTCGCCAAGAGCCGCATCTCCGCGTACGGCATGATCAAGAGCGCGGTCGAAAAGCTGCAGTCCGCGGGCAAGAAGCTTGCCGAGGCGCAGACGTACACCGCCACCAAGGCCACCGTCACGGGCGACGCCCTGGCCGCGACGTCCAACGCCTCGGCCATCGCCGGCAGCTATGTCATCGAAGTCGGGCAGCTGGCCACCCACCAGACCATGGTGGCCCAGGGCGTGGCCGACCGCGACGAAGCCATCGGCTCGGGCGGCATCATCAAGGTGACGATCGACGGCGAGGTCACCGAAATCGACCTGACCGGCAAGGACACGTCGCTTTCCGGCATCATGGAGGCCATCAACGAAAGCGATCTCGGGATCAAGGCCACCATCATCAACGACGGCAACCCGGATGCGCCCTACCGGCTGATGCTGACCGCCGCCGAAAGTGGCGAAGCCGCTTCGGTCCAGGACATCACCGTCGAGGGCAACGACGACCTGGCCGACCTGCTCGGCTTTGCCAACCTGGACGTCACCGCCGCCAAGAACGCCGAGCTGACCATCAACGGCGTGCAAATCGTCAGCGGCGGCAATACCATCAAGGACGTGATCGAAGGCGTGACGCTGACATTGACCAAGGTCACCAGTGAGCCCGCCACGCTGACCGTCAGCCGCGATACGTCGGCTGCGCGCACCGCCATCCAGGGCTTCGTCGACGCCTACAACGCCGTCCAGAGCACGATCGCAAACCTGACCGCCTACAACGCCGACACCCAGGTCGGCAGCGTGCTCAGCGGCGACGCCGTCGCGCGCTCCGTGCAGAGCAGCGTGCGCAGCATCATGAATACCGTGGTTGGCGGCAACGGCATCGCCACCCTGTCGCAGCTGGGTATCACCACCGACCCCAAGACCGGCCAGCTCAAGATCGATTCCGCCAAGCTGGACGACGCGCTGGCCAACGACCCGCAGGCGGTGGCCAACCTCTTTGTCGCCGAAGGCGGCGTGGCCGAGCGCATCGCGTCGGTGACCGACCCCATCCTGCGCAACAAGGGCATGATCGACACCGCCACGGCCGGCCAGCAAGCCACGCTCAAGACCCTGGACGAGCAGTACGCCAGCGCCGAGGACCGCATCGCGGCCAGCATCGAGATGTATCGCAAGCAGTTCATCCAGCTCGACAGCATGGTCGCCCAGATGAACAGCCTGAGCTCCTATCTCACGCAGCAACTGCAGATGTTGGGCAACATCGGCAAAGAAGGCAAATGACATGACATACGCCGCGCGCCGTAGCATGGGGGCCGCGCGCTCCTATGCAAGCATCGGGTTGGAAACCCAGGTCATGAGCGCCTCGCCGCAGCGGCTGATCTCCCTGCTTTTCGACGGCGCCCGCGCGGCCATCGGCCAGGCGCGGCTGCATTTCGAGCAAGGCAATACCGCCGCCCGCGGGGCGGCCATTTCCAAGGCCATAGACATCGTCGAAACCGGCCTGAAGGCCAGCCTGGACATGAAGGCCGGCGGCGAGCTGGCCGCCAACCTTGCCGCGGTCTACGACCTGGTCATCCGCCACCTGCTACTCGCCAATCTCAACAATGACCCGCAGCGGCTGGACCCTGCCGACCGCCTGTTGGCCGAGATCGGTTCGGCCTGGCGTGAAGCGGCCGATCCGGTCACGTCCCCGCCCGCATAACCCTCCGCCCCGCTGCCCTCCCCGGTCGCATGATCCCTATTTGCCCAGGCAGCGTCCAACGAGCCTAGAATGCCGACATCCACCAAATTGCGCCACTACGAGCAGATCGCGGAGGTGACCGAGGCCATGCTGGGCGCGGCACGCAAAGGCGACTGGGGGGAAGTGCTATTGCTGGGGCAGCAATACTGCGAACTGGTCGAGCAGCTGCGCACGCGCGATCCCGGCTCCGCGCCGTTGGGTCAGGCCGAACGCGTGGCCAAGCACGATCTGCTGGTGCGCATCCTCGAAAGCGACGCGGCCACCCGCGACCTGGCCATCCCACAATTGGCGCGCCTGGGCGAGCTGCTGGGACGGATGAAACGCCAGCAATCGCTGCTGCAGGCCTACCGCATGCCTGACGACCGGCGATGAGCATGGGGCAGTCCGCCCTCGGGACCCTGCTGGTCCAGCGCCTGGACGCCGTGCTGGGCACGACGATGGCACAGCATGCCGAACTGGTCGCCCGCACCCGCACCAACGCCGTCACGCAGGCCGGCCCGGCGCCTTCGACCGATGCCACCGACACGTCGACCGTGCGCGATCCCCGCCATTCGGTCGAGCGCGCCCGACAGCAGCTTGCGCGCGATCCGCGCGGTGCCGTCAAGGACGCCCGCGTGGAAACGGCGCTGGCGCTGGCCGCGCGCGGCCGGCTCGTCTCGACCGAATCGACGGCCTCGGCGCCGACCAGCCTGGGGCCGGCCGCCCGCATCATCCTCGCCCTGCTGGCCCGGTTTCCGGAGCCGGCCCCGCCCGCCCAAGGACGCCAGCCGCTGTGGACGCCGCCCGGGCACCATCCTGCAGCTGCCCGGGCCGACACGGGACAAGCCGCTGGTGCGCAAGCGGCCCGCAGCCACCCCCTGGCGGGCGCATCCGGGCAGGCGGCCTCGCTCGGCCCGGCGGCCGCGCGCAGCCATGTCCCCGCCGCCGGTGCGGCCGCGCACGCAGCCGGTCCGGCCGCCGGGCCGACACCCGCCCCGGTGCTACTTGCGCGCGCGCTGGCCAGCGCGCTCGATGCCAGCGGCATGTTCTACGAATCGCACCTGGCGGGGCTGGCCTTCGGCAAGCGCACGGCCGGCCAGTTGGCCAACGAGCCGCAGGCCCGGCTGGCGGCCGGGGATCCCGGGCAACCGCCCCGGGCGGCATCCGTGTCACAACAGGCATCGCCGTCGGCTTCGCACCCGACCGGCGCAGACAGCGAAGCAAACCCGCCCGCAACTGGCGCGTCGGCCGGCGCCGCCTCCCAGCCGACCCCTGCGCCAGCCGGCCAGCCGGGATGGCACGGACTGGCCGGCGCCGGCCTGCATCCGGATGCAGCGCTGCTCGTGCGCCAACAACTCGAAGTGCTGGCCAACCAAGTCTTCGCCTGGCGCGGCGAAGCCTGGCCCGGCGCGCCCATGTGGTGGGAGGTCGGACGCGACGGCGGCCAGGCCGCGGCCGGCGACGCGGAGATCCCGGCCTGGGCGACCCGGCTCACCTTGACGCTGCCGCGCCTGGGCGAAGTCCGCGCCGCGATCAGCCTGGCCGGCAACCGCCTCGTCATGCGCCTGGCCGCGCCCGACAGCGCCGACGTCCTGCAGGAGCACGCCGGCGAACTGCGCGAGCGTTACGGCGCGGCCGGCTTCGCCCTCGAGCAGCTTTCGGTCAGCGACGACCGCCCTGGACAGCCATGAACACGCCCGCCTGCACCGGCTCGCCCTACGATCCCGGCAACCGCCCCCGCCACTCGGCCGTGGCGCTATCGTACGGCACTGGCGATGTCGCGCCCCGCGTCGTGGCCAAGGGCTACGGGATACTGGCCGACACCATCGTGCGCACCGCGCGCGAGCATGGCCTTTACGTGCACGAATCGCCCGAGCTGGTCAGCCTGCTGATGCAGGTCGACCTCGACGCCCACATTCCGCCGCAGCTCTACCTGGCCGTGGCCGAGCTGCTGGCCTGGCTGTACCGGCTGGAAGCCGGCCAAGCGCCGGCCGAACCGCCTTCAATCTAGGAACTTCCATGCACGCGCCCGAGACGGAACCCGAGTTCACGCTGACCTCGCCGGACGACATCCGCGCCGCCCTGTTCGAACTCCAGCACGCCGACAGCCTGATCGGCGTGCGCAACGCCTATGCGCTGGGGCGTCAGGACGACGCTGCCCCCGCCGACGCCGGCGGCGAACGGTCCGCTGCGGGGCAAGCGGCGGTCCCGGGCCGGCCACAGCCGCTTAGCCACCTGGGCGGCGTATTCGTCGGGCTGGACAAGCGCCGCCAATCGCAGCTGCAGAAAATCGTCTGGCGGCTCGAGCGCTCGCGCGACGATCGCTAGGCGCCGGCCGCCTCGGTCCAGGGCGAGTCGCCGAACTTCGGCTCGCCGCCGCCCAGAAAGCGCTTTTCGATTTCTTCGGCCGGCATGGGCTTGCCCAGCAGCCAGCCCTGCACGCGCTGGCAGTCCAGCGAATTGAGGATGGCGAACTGTTCCTCGGTCTCGACCCCTTCGGCGACGATTTCCCGCCCCAGCCGCTTGGACAGTTCGACGATGGTGCCGATGATGGCCTGGGCCCTGGCGTCGCTTTCCAGGTTGCGCACGAACGAGCGGTCGATCTTGATCGTGTCGAAGGGCAGTTCGTGCAAGTAGCCCAGGCTGGAATAGCCGGTGCCGAAATCGTCGATGGCCACGCGCACGCCGCTGCGCCGCAACTCCGCCAGGCGCGCGATCTCGCCGCTTTCAGCGGCCACCAGCACCCCTTCGGTGACTTCCAGCTCCAGGCGCTCGGCGGGCAAGCCGGAGCGCTCCAGCGCGGCCTTCACATCGCGCACCAGGTGGACCTTTTCCAGCTGGATGGGCGAGAGGTTGACCGAGAGATACCGGGAGTCCGGCCAGCGCGCCGCCTCGGCACAAGCCGTCTCCAGCACCCAGGCGCCCAGCGGCACGATGAGTTCGGTCTGCTCGGCCACCGGAATGAATTGCATGGGCGCCACGGGGCCACGGGTGGGATGGTTCCATCGCACCAGCGCTTCGAACCCGGCCACGGTGCGGGTGCTGGCATGAAAGATCGGCTGGTAATGGACGTACAGCTGGCCGTTGCCGCGCATGGCATCGCGCAGGTCGTCTTCAAGCGCGTCATTGTCGGCCACCTGGGACAGGACGCTTTGGCCGCGCGGGGTGCGCATGGCCCGCAAGGCCGGTTCGGCGCGAAGCAGGCTGCCCGCCAGCACCGTCACCAGCGCGCAAGGCACGAGCACGAGCAGCGCAAGCAGCACCCAATTGAGGACAGTGTCATTACCGACGGCCCGCGCATCCCATACATACCACGCGCCCGCCATGCCCAGCGACAGCAGCAGGCACGCCCCCCGCACACGGCCAGCAATGGCCGTGCATGCCGGATCAGCAGCCAAGCCAGCAACAGGGCCGCGCCCATGACTTCGAATAGAAGCACGGAAACGGCCAGCAGGGTAAACGTGTCAAGCATCCAAAACCGTCGACGGCACTCCAGGATACGCCCCAACAAGCCGCGAACGGCCTGCTTGCGCCCCTAGACGGGCATGTTGGCGATTTCCTGGTACGCGGCAACCAGGCGGTTGCGTACCTGCAGTGTAGTCTGGAATGCAATGCCCGCCTTCTGCAGGTCGATCATGACGTCGTTGAGCGATATCCCCGGTTCCCCCAGCTCGAAGGCCTTGGCCTGCTCGTAGGCAGCATGTTGGGTGGCCGAGACGCGCTCGAGCGTGCGCCGTAGCTCGGCGGCAAAGCCGTCGCTCGCCGGCGCGGGTTGGGCAAGGCCAGCCCTGGCTTCGGCGCTGCGCACGACCTCACGCATCTGCGCGAGCATGGTCTCGATTCCGGACAAATTGTGTACGGCCATTGGGCGACACCCTCGAAATGAGTGGCAACGTGAAACGGGCCTTAGGCTACCTTGCGACGGCCGAGGCCATAGCAAGCAAATAGCGGCAAAAGACCCGATTTTTTTCCATTTGGAAAACGGCGTCGGGCCGGCATTTTTCCCTGGGCGCCCATGGATTTCCCTAGTGCCCAAATAACGCGTGAAAACCGCGCCTTTTCTCGCCTTGGGTTGTCCGGGGCGCCGGCCATAATCCACGCTCCCACATAAGAAGCACGTTGCATGCGTAACCTGCCCTCTCGCACAGCCGTCCCACAACCGGCGCGCCACCTGGCCTGCGGGGGCCTGCAATGAACCAGCAGGCCACTTTGGCGTCGGCGACCCTGGCCCGCTTCCCTTTCCTGGAAAAGCTGCGCGCATTGCCCAAGCCGGTGCTGCTGGGCGCGGCCGCCTTGGGCGTGGCCCTGGTCATTGTCGTGATCCTGTGGAGCCGCGGTCCCGAGTACCGCGTCCTGTTTTCCAACTTGGACGAGCGTGACGGCGGAGCCATCGTCAACGCGCTCAACCAGATGAACGTCCCCTACCGCTTCGCCGACAGTGGCGGGGCGCTCATGGTGCCGGCCGATCGCGTGCACGAAACCCGGCTGCAGCTGGCCAGCCAGGGGTTGCCGCGCGGCGGCGCCGTCGGCTTCGAACTGATGGACAACGCCCGCTTCGGTGCCAGCCAGTTCGCCGAGCAGGTCACCTACCAGCGCGGGCTCGAAGGCGAGCTTGCCCGTTCGATCGAGGCCATGCACGCCGTGCAGCAGGCGCGCGTGCACCTGGCGATCCCGCGCCAGACGCTATTCGTGCGCGACCGCCGGCCGCCCACGGCGTCGGTGCTGCTCACCCTGTATCCGGGACGCACGCTGAGCGACTCCCAGGTGTCGGCCATCGCCTGGCTGGTGTCGTCCAGCGTGCCGGACCTGACCGCGGAAAACGTCTCCATCGTCGACCAGAACGGGCGGCTACTTTCTTCGCCGCGCGAAGGCGCCGGCGGCCTGGACGCCAACCAGCTGCGCTACGTGCGCGAGCTGGAACAGCGCACGGTCGAGCGCATCCTGGCGCTACTGAACCCGCTGCTCGGCCCGGGCAACGTGTACGCCCAGGCCACGGCCACGGTCGATTTCTCGCAACGCGAACAAACGTCCGAAGTCTACCGGCCCAACCAGGAGCCCGGGCAGGCGGCCATCCGCAGCCAGCAGACCAGCGATTCGACCCAGCGCGGCATCGTGCCGCCGCAGGGCGTGCCCGGCGCGCTGACCAACCAGCCGCCGGCCAATGCCGCCGCGCCTATCGTCAATCCGCCCGCCGTCGTGCCGCCCGGGCAGGCCGCCGAAGGCACCGCCCAGGCGCAATCGCAGCAACAACAGCAGCAATTGGCGGCCGCCCTGCCGACCAGCGAGCGGCGCGACACGACCACCAATTACGAAGTCGACCGCACCATCAGCCACGTCAAGCAGTCTGCGGGCGAACTACGTCGCATGTCGGTGGCGGTGGTCGTCAACTACCGCCCCGGCGCCGACGGCGAAATGCAGCCGCTGCCGCCCGAAGAACTGGAAAAAATCACCACGCTCGTTCGCGAGGCGATGGGCTATTCCGAGGCGCGAGGCGACACACTGAACGTGGCCAACAGCCTGTTCACCGACATCGAGCCCAGCATTCCGTTCTGGCGCGATCCGGAATTCATCCAACTGGGCAAGAACCTGGTCGGCTACCTGCTACTCGCCCTGGTGTTGTTCTGGGTCTGGCGCGCCGTGGTCCGTCCGCTGGTGCGTCGCCACATCGACCCGATCATCGACCACGAAGCCCTGGCCGAGGCCGAAGAAGAAGCCCGGCGCGAGGCGGCCGCGCAGCAGCGCGCCGCCCAGCGCTCGCGTTACCAGGAAAACCTCGAAACCGCGCGCGAGATGGCGCAGAAGGATCCGCGCGCCGTCGCCATGGTCATCCGCTCTTGGATAGAGAAAGATGGAAAGCAATAGCCCAGCCAGCCAGCAAAGCGGCTTGACGCGGGCGGCCCTGCTCATGATGTCCCTGGGCGAGGACGCCGCCGCCGAAGTCTTCAAGTACCTGACCGCACGTGAAGTCCAACTGCTGGGCTCGGCCATGGCGTCGCTCAAGCAGGTCACCCGCGACGACGTCAGCGCGGCGCTGGAAGAATTCCGCCAGGAGGCGGACCAGTTCATGGCCGTCTCGCTGGGATCGGACGAGTACATCCGCTCGGTGCTGACCAAGGCGCTGGGCAGCGACCGGGCCGCCAGCCTGATCGAGGATATCCTGGAAGCCAGCGAAGGCAGCAGCGGCATCGACGCGCTGAACTGGCTCGACGCCAACACGGTGGCCGAGCTCATCGGCGATGAGCACCCCCAGATCATCGCCACCATCCTGGTGCACTTGGAGCGCGACCGTGCCGCCGCCGTACTGGCGCTGCTCGGCGAACGGCTGCGCAATGACGTCATGCTGCGCATCGCCACCTTCGGCGGCGTGCAGCCGACGGCGCTGGCCGAATTGACCGAGACCCTCAACTCCGTGCTGGCCGGCCAGGGCGCCAAGCGCAGCAAGATGGGCGGGGTGCGCACGGCGGCCGAGATCCTCAACATGATGAGCAGCAGCGACGAGGAAGCGGTCATCTCCAGCCTGCGCGAGCGTGACGCCGAGCTCGCCCAGCGCATCGTCGACGAAATGTTCGTGTTCGAGAACCTGATGGACGTCGAAGACCGCGGCATCCAGCTGCTGCTCAAGGAAGTCGACCACGACACCCTCATGGTCGCGCTCAAGGGCGTGCCCGATGAGCTACGCGACAAGTTCCTGCGCAACATGTCCAGCCGCGCCGCCGAAATCCTGCGCGAAGACCTGGAGGCGCAGGGGCCGGTGCGCATGTCCAAGGTCGAGGCCGAACAGAAGAAGATCCTGCAGATCGCCCGCCGTCTTGCCGAAAGCGGCCAGATCGTCCTGGGCAACCAGGGGGACGACGCCTATGTCTGACGGGCCCTACGCCGGCCTGGCGGTCCAGGGCCACGGCGCCGTCTGGCGGCGCTGGCGCATGGCCTCGTTCGACGAGCCCGAGCCTGTCGTGGTCGAACCCGCGCCTGCACCGCCCGAACCGCAGCCCGACCCAGAAGCAATCCGCCAGCAGGCCCGCGCCGAAGGCTATGCGCAGGGCCTGGCCGAAGGGCGCGAGCAGGGGCACCGCGAAGGGCTTTGCGCCGGCCACACCGAAGGCCTGGCCCAAGGCCGGGAACAGGGCTACGAGGAAGGCTACGAAGCCGGTCTGGCGCAAGGCCGGGAGCAGGCTCGCCAGGAAGCCCTGCGCCTGGAGCAGCTGGCCGGGGCCTGCGCGGCGTCCTTGGCCGCCCTCGAAGAAGCGGTCGGCCAGGGCCTGATCACGCTGGCGCTGGACATTGCCCGGCAAGTCGTCCGCACCACGCTCGTGGAACAACCGGGCGAGGTCATCGCCGCTGCCGTTCGCGACGTGCTGCGGGTGGAAGCCCCGGACGGCGCCAGGCTGACGCTGTGGGTGCATCCCGACGACATCGACCTCGTTCGCCTGCATCTGGCCGATGAGCTCGCCGAGGGCCGCTGGCGCGTCATGGCCGACCCCGCGTTGGCGCGGGGCGGATGCCGCGCCGAAAGCGCCTATGGCACCATCGACGCCACACTGCAGACGCGCTGGCGGCGCGTGGCCGCCTCGCTCGGACGCAACGACCCGTGGGAGGATGCGCGGTGAACGCGCAGGACGCGCCCACCCCCGCCCACGCCGCGGACGAGCCCGTCCCAGCGATCGACCGCTGGCTGACGCAGCTCAAGATCGGCTCGATACGCGCCGGCGCCACCGATCCCCTGCACAGCACCGGCCGCATCACCCGCGCCACCGGCCTGGTGCTGGAGGCCACCGGCCTGCGCCTTCCCGTGGGCGCAGCCTGCCGCATCGAAATTGCCGCCGGGCACGACGACGAGCATAGCCATTGGGCCGACGCCGAAGTCGTCGGCTTCGACGGCCACACCCTTTACCTCATGCCGCAAAGCGACACCTCCGGGCTGCCTCCGGGAGCGCGCGTGGTGCCCGCCGAACCCCTCGTACAGCGGCCGATTCCGCTGCCGCGCAAGCCCATCGTCAACGGCAACGCCAAGCCCGCCCGGGGCCATCACCTGCCTGTGGGCGATGCGCTGCTCGGGCGCGTGCTCGACGGCGCCGGCAGGCCCCTGGATGGACTGGGTCCGCTGACCGGCGCGGACCTGGCGCCGCTGACGGCCGCGCCCATCAATCCCCTGTCGCGCGCACCGATAGACACGGTGCTCGACGTCGGCGTGCGCGCGATCAACGGGCTGTTGACGGTCGGACGCGGCCAGCGCATGGGGCTGTTCGCCGGCTCGGGCGTGGGCAAGAGCGTGCTGCTCGGCATGATGGCGCGCTACACGCGCGCCGACGTGATCGTGGTCGGGCTGATCGGCGAGCGCGGCCGAGAAGTCAAGGAATTCATCGAGCACAACCTGGGGCCGGAGGGCTTGGCCCGCTCGGTGGTGGTCGCCGCGCCCGCGGACGTCTCGCCGCTGCTGCGCCTGCAAGGCGCCACCTACGCGACGCGGCTGGCGGAGTATTTCCGCGACCAGGGCCTGGACGTGCTGCTGATCATGGATTCGCTGACACGCTACGCCATGGCGCAGCGCGAGATCGCGCTGGCCATCGGCGAGCCGCCGGCCACCAAGGGCTATCCGCCGTCGGTCTTTGCGCGCCTGCCGGCGCTGGTCGAGCGCGCGGGCAATGGCGCGCCGGTCAACGGGCGGCGCGCCGGCTCCATTACCGCCTTCTACACGGTGCTGACCGAAGGCGACGACCAGCAGGATCCGATCGCCGACGCCGCCCGCGCCATCCTGGACGGCCACATCGTCCTGTCGCGCGAGCTGGCCGAAGCCGGGCACTATCCGGCCATCGACATCGAGGCCTCCATTTCGCGGGTGATGAACGCGATCATTGCGCCCGAGCAGTTCGCCCTGGTGCGCAGCTTCAAGCAGATGTTCAGCCGCTACCAGCGCAATCGCGACCTGATCGCCGTCGGCGCCTACGTCGCCGGTGCCGATCCGCGCCTGGACGAGGCCATCGGCCGGTATCCGGCGCTGGAGCGTTACCTGCAACAGGACATCCCCGTGAAGGTGGACTACGAGACGGCCATCGCCGAGCTGGCGGGCATCTTCGGCCAAGGAGAGGCGCATGCCTAGCAAGCTGCCGCTGGATACCCTCATCGAAATGGCGCGCGACAGCACCGACAAGGCCGCGCGCGTGCTGGGCGAACTGAGCGCCCAGCGCCAGCACGCGGCCCGCCAGCTCGAGATGTTGCGCGAATATCGCCAGGACTACCTGCAGCGCCTGCAGTCTGCGCTGCAAAGCGGACTGTCGGCGGCCGACTGCCACAACTACCAGCGCTTCATCGCCACGCTGGACGAGGCGATCGCGCAGCAGCTCGTCGCGCTCGAACGCGCCGACGCGCAATTGGCCGACGGCCGGCTGGCCTGGCAGCGCGAGAAACGCCGGCTCAGCTCATTCGATACGCTGCTTGGCCGCGAGCAGCGCGCGCAGGCCGTGCGCGACATGCGCCGCGAACAACGCGCCAACGACGAATACAGCAACCGGCTGACCCGACGCCACGCCGGCATGCATTGAGATCACCCGTCCGGAGGCTTCATGACCCCCCACGCCGCTTCCCTGCCCGCCCTGGCCACGCCGCCGTCGGTCCCGCGCGCCGCCGAGCGCGGCACCCAGGACGTTGCTGCCGACGACGGCAAGGCCAGCTTTTCCAAAGTCCTCGACAAGGAGCGCGGCCGCCAGGCCGAATCGAAGTCCGACGCGGCCGGTCCGAAACCGGCGCAGGAATCGGCCCCGGGCAAGGCCGCCGGCCTCGCCGCACGTGATCGTCCCGCCAAGCAAGCCGATGACGCCCAAGCCGCGCTTGCCGACGCTGCACGAAGCGACGCTGCCCTGGCCACGGCCGCCCAGGACCTGCCCCGCCAAGCGCTGGACATCGCCATGCAAGCGGCCGCGCAGCTGCACGGATTGAAGGCCGAAGCCGGCGCCGACGGCCCGGCGGACGGCGCGGTGGACAAGGGTGACGCGGTGAACGAGGACGGCGCGCAAGCACCAAGGGGCTTGGCAGCCGCTTTGCCTGCGGCACGCGGCAACCTGCCGGGCCATGGCCTGCCCGGCCTGGCGCTCGGCGCTGCGCTGCGTGGCGACATGCCAGCCGCCGTGCCCCACGAAGCGAGGGACGACACCGGCATCTTGCCTGCACAGCCCGCTGCGCCGGCCCCGGTCGATGCGGCCGGCCGCGAAGCCGTCCCGTCCCTGTCGCGCATCGCCCATGGCCTGGGCGTCGCGCGTCAGCCGCAGCCGACCGTGTCCCTGGCCGGGCAGCCCGTTGCGCAAGCCGAAGGCGTAGCCGAGTCCAGGCCGGTGCCTTCTTCCGGGCAAGACCCGGCCGCGCTCGTGCCCGCGGCCCAGGCAATCGCGCCCACCCACTCCGCGCTGCTCGCCGCGCAGCACGAGGCGGCCGCGCTCGCCAGCCTGGCCGGCGGCGCGTCGCCGGCGCCCGGCGCGCCGGCCGGACACGCAGCGCCGGCGCAGACGGCTGGCGTCCAAGGCCCGTATGTTTCGGCGCCCCTCGGCCACCCGCAATGGGGTGCCGAGCTCGGCCGCCAACTGGTCATGATCACCCAATCCGCCGACGGTGCGCGCCACACCGCAGAGCTGCGCCTGGATCCCCCGGACCTCGGCCCCTTGCGGGTGTCGATCAGCCTGTCCGACGGCGTCGCGCAAGCCGCCTTCGTGTCGCCGCATGCCGCGGTGCGCCAGGCCGTGGAATCGTCGCTCGCCCAGCTGCAGCAGGCGCTCGCACAGGCCGGCATTTCGCTTGGCCAGGCCAGCGTCAGTGACCAGCCCGCGCAACAGGACGGCCGCCCGGCAGGCGGCGCGCCCGAAACGGGCGGTGCGACGACCGCCGATGTGCCGGACGAGACACCGGCGCTTGCCGCCCGCCCGGTGCGCAGCGACGCGCTGGTCGATACCTTCGCCTGAACGACACCGCGCGGCCGGCTCTCGTCCGGCCGCGCAGCAATAGCTGGAGTTGACCGAGTTTCGCCCCGCTTTTTCCATCCATCGGCCGGAGCGATTTGCGCGAGAATCCCCGAGCATCCGAAGAACCCGTGCACTCGCGGCACACGCACGCACTGATACCTGATGGCCACGTTCAAGAACACCACCATGCCTGCCCGCAGCACGCTGCCGATGCGTACCGGCGGCAGCGGCCGCTTCCTCAAGCCGCTCGTCGCGCTGCTCGCGCTGATCATCGTGGCCGGTGCGAGCGTGGCCGCCACGTGGCTGATCGCCACCCGCACGCAGCAGGGGCAAGTGGCCGGGCCCGCCTCGCCCGCCAGCGCCGTGTCCCAGGGCGCCATGCCAGTGACTTACACCGCGCCGCTGTCCACGCCGCCGGCCGTGCCCTCGCCCATCTTCGTGGCGCTCGAGCCCTTTACCGTCACCGTGCAGGACCCCGACTCCGAACGCATCCTGCATGTGGGCATCACCCTGCGCGTGGCCGACCAGCAGTCGCGCGACCGCATCGAAAAATTCATGCCTGAGGTGCGCAGCCGCATCGTGATGCTGCTCAGTTCGCTCAGGCCGTCCGACCTGCAAGGCTCGCAAGGCAAGGTGGATCTGGCGCGCGCCATCACCGCCAGCGTCAACAAGCCCTTTTCCCCGCTGCCCGACGGCCAGTACGTGACCGACGTCCTGTTCACCGCTTTCGTGGTGCAATAAACCATGGCCTACGAGGCGTTCCTCTCGCAGGACGAGGTCGATGCCCTGCTGGCCGGCGTCACGGGCGAGAACGGCAGCAGCCAGGAACAAAAGCACGAACCGCAAGACGGCATCCGCCCATACGACCTCGGCTCGCCCGACCGCGTGGTGCGCCGGCGGATGCAGACGCTGGAGCTCATCAACGAGCGCTTCGCGCGCAGCCTGCGCAACCAGCTGCTGAACTTCATGCGCCGCAGCGCCGACATCACCGTCGGCTCCATCCGCATCCAAAAGTATTCGGACTTCGAGCGCAACCTGCCGGTGCCCAGCAACCTCAACATGGTGCACATGCGCCCGCTGCGCGGCACGGCCCTGTTCGCCTACGACCCGAACCTGGTGTTCCTGGTCATCGACAGCCTGTTCGGCGGCGACGGGCGTTACCACACGCGCGTCGAAGGCCGCGACTTCACCACCACCGAGCAGCGCATCATCCGCCGGCTGCTGAACCTGACCCTGGAAAGTTACGGCCGCTCGTGGGAGCCGGTCTACCCCGTGACCTTCGAGTACATCCGCTCGGAGATGCACACCAAGTTCGCCAGCGTCACCGGCAGCAACGAGGCAGTGGTCGTCACGCCCTTTCACATCGAGTTCGGCGCCACCGGCGGCGACCTGCACATCTGCCTGCCCTATTCGATGATCGAGCCCGTGCGCGACCTGCTGACGCGACCGCTGCAGGAAACCGCACTCGAAGAAGTCGACCAACGCTGGATGCACCAGCTGTCGCGCCAGGTGCGCAGCGCCGAAGTCGAACTGGTGGCCGAATTCGCCCATATCCAGACCACCATAGGCGGGCTGATGCGCATGAAGCGCGGCGACGTGCTGCCCCTTGAAATCCCGCAAACGGTGACGGCGCGGGTCGACGGAGTGCCGCTGATGGAATGCAGCTACGGCACCTTCAACGGCCAATATGCGCTGCGCGTCCAGCAGTTGCTCACCCCTGATTCCGAATCCAGCGAGAGCTTCAAACCATGAGTGACCCGACCAACGAGCGCCCCGACGGTCCGACCCCCGCCCAGGGCGGTGGGGCGGATGCCCGAGGCACTGCCGCGCAAACGCACGAAGCCCCGCCGGCCCAGGATGATTGGGCCGCGGCGCTGGCCGAGCAAACCGCCCACGCCCGCAGCCAGACGCAGGCCGACGGGCTGAAAAAAAGCGCCGACGATTGGGCCGCGGCCCTGGCCGAGCAGACGGCCGCGGCCTCGCCGCAGGCCAGTGCCGCCCCCCAGCCTGCCGGCAAGAGCGTCTTTCAGCCGCTTGCCAACCAAGGCAACGGCATCGGCAGCGACATCGACCTGATCATGGACGTCCCGGTCCAGCTCACGGTGGAGCTCGGCCGCACCCGCCTGACCATCAAGAACCTGCTGCAGCTCGGCCAGGGCTCGGTCGTCGAGCTGGACAACCTTGCCGGCGAGCCCATGGACATCTACGTCAACGGCTACCTGATCGCGCAGGGCGAAGTCGTGGTGGTCGAAGACCGCTACGGCATCCGGCTGACCGACATCATCACGCCGTCCGAACGCATCCACCGGCTCAACAGCCGGCGCTGATTTCCCATGGCAGAACCCGCCCTGCTGCGCGTCGCCCTGGGGCTGGCGTTCGTCCTGGCCGCCATCCTGGCCTGCGCCTGGCTGGCCCGGCGCGCCGGCCTGGTCCATCGTGGCGCCGGCAGGCTGCTTCGGCAGGTCGCCCATCTGCCCCTGGGCGCGCGTGCCAGCGTCGTGGTCGTCCAGGTCGAGCAAACCTGGCTCGTGCTGGGCGTGACGGCCGGACAGGTCACGCTGCTGCACACCCTGCCCGCCGACGAGCCGCCACCGGAAGGCGTGCCAGTCGCCCCGGCGGCGAGCTTTGCCGCGCACCTGGGCCAGATGCTGAAACGGCGGGGCTGACCCCTTCATCCCGACATGGTTGCACTGTTAGCACGACTTGCCTGGCGCCGGATCGGCGGCGCAGCGGCCTGGTTGCTGGCGCTGGCTGCCCTGGCCCTGCCGGCCGATGCCTGGGCGCAGGCCGCGCTGCCGGCGATCACCGCCACGCCGGGACCGAACGGATCGCAGACGTATTCGCTCAGCATCCAGACGATGCTGATGCTGACATTGCTGTCCTTCCTGCCGGCCATGCTGCTGATGATGACCGGCTTTACCCGTATCATCATCGTGCTGGGGTTGCTGCGCAACGCCCTGGGCACGGGCACCACCCCGCCCAACACCGTGCTGGTGGGACTGGCGCTGTTCCTGACTTTCTACACCATGTCGCCGGTGTTCGACCGGGTCTACCAGGAGGCCTATCGGCCGCTGGCCGACGGCCAGATCGCGTTCGAAACCGCGCTCGAGCGCGGCGCCGAGCCGTTTCGCGGCTTCATGTTGGCGCAGACGCGCGAGGCCGACCTGGCGCTGTTTGCCAACCTGGCCGACCTGCCTGAGATGCAGGGCCCCGAACAAGTGCCGCTGCGCGTGCTGATCCCGGCCTTCGTCACCAGCGAGCTGAAAACGGCGTTCCAGATCGGCTTCACCATTTTCATTCCCTTCCTCATCATCGACCTCGTCATTGCCAGCGTGCTGATGTCGCTCGGCATGATGATGGTGCCGCCCGTGACCATCGCGCTGCCCTTCAAGCTCATGCTGTTCGTGCTTGCCGACGGCTGGCAGCTGCTGCTGGGGTCGCTGGCGCAAAGCTTCCACCAGTAAGGATGCCCGCATGAATTCGTCCACTATCATGGGCATGACCTACCAGGCGATGAAGGTCGCGCTGACCATGGCCGGGCCGCTGCTGCTGACCATGCTGCTGGTCGGGCTGGTCATCGCCATCTTCCAGGCGGCCACGCAGATCAACGAAATGACGCTGACCTTCATTCCCAAGCTGCTGGCCATGTGCGGCGTACTCGCGCTGGTCGGGCCTTGGCTGATCGGCGTCATGACCGACTACATCCGCCAGCTGTTCAGCCAGATTCCCGGCCTGGTCGCCTAGGGCCAGCGCCCGCATCTGCCGTGGTCGCCTTTACCGCCGAACAACTCTACGGCTGGATCAACGCCTTCGTCTGGCCGTTCGTGCGCATGCTGGCGCTGATTGCCACTGCGCCGGTGTTCGGCGAATCCAGCACCCCGCGCCGCGCCAAGATCGGGCTGGCGGCGCTGCTGGCGGTGGCCGTCTCGCCTGCGCTGCCGCCGCTGCCGCAGGTGCCGCCGGCGTCCTTCGACGGACTGTTCATCACCATGCAGCAGGTATGGGTAGGACTGGCGCTAGGCTATGCCATGCGCATTGCATTTGCGGCCGTGCAAATGGCCGGCGAGTTCATCGGCCTGCAAATGGGCCTGTCGTTCGCCTCATTCTTCGACCCGGCCACTGGCGTCAATACCGCCGTGCTGTCACGGCTGCTCAACATCGTGGCCATGCTGCTCTTCCTGGCGCTGGACGGCCACCTGGTGCTGCTGTCCATCCTGGTGCGCTCGTTCGAGGTGGTGCCGATCTCAACCGCGCCGCTGGCCGGCGCAGGCTGGGGCATGCTGCTGGAATGGACCGCCCAGCTCATGGTGATGGGCCTGCTGCTGGCGCTGCCACTGATCATCGCACTGCTGACGATCAACCTGTCCATGGGGATACTGAACCGCACGGCGCCGCAGCTGTCGGTGTTCGCGGTGGGCTTTCCGCTGAGCCTGACCGTGGGCATCGTACTGCTGACGGTCATCCTGCCGGAGATCACGCCCTTCATGGAGCGGCTGTTCGTCCAGGCCTACGAGGCCATGGGGCGGATCCTGACCGGCTTGTCCGGGACCTGAATGGAAAAACGGCGGGTGCGCCGCGTGCGCGCCCCGGCCGTCCTTGCGTTGCGCCGGCCAACCGGCGTCCGTTTGCGTCAACCCTCGCTTGCGCCGGTTCGGAACACCGAGATGGCGTCGCGCAAGTGCACCGCCTGCGCCGCCAACTGGTGGACCGCGCCGCCCAGCTGCTGCACTAGCGCGGCGTTTTGCTGGGTGACCCCGTCCATCTGTGAAATCGCCAGGTTGACCTGCTCGATGCCACTGGACTGCTCCTGCGAGGCCGCGGAAATCTCGCCCATGATGTCGGTGACGCGCCGCACCGAATCGACGATTTCCTGCATGGTCGCGCCGGCCTGCTCGGCCTGGGTCGAACCGTCGTTGACCCGGGCGACCGATTCCTCGATCAGGTCCTTGATCTCCTTGGCGGCCTGCGCGCTCTTTTGTGCCAGCGACCGGACTTCGCCCGCCACCACCGCGAAGCCCTTGCCCGATTCGCCGGCGCGCGCCGCTTCGACCGCGGCATTCAGCGCCAGGATATTCGTTTGGAAGGCAATGCCCTCGATGATGGTAACGATGTCGGAAATCTTCTGCGAACTGGCGGAAATCCCCTGCATGGTCGTGACCACGCGGCCCACCGCCTCGCCGCCGCGCCTGGCCACGTCCATGCTGCTGGCGGCCAGCTGGTTGGCCTGCTGGGCGTTTTCGGCGTTCTGCCGCACCGTGGAAGTGAGTTCCTCCATGCTGGCGGCGGTCTGCTCCAGTGACGCGGCCTGCTCTTCGGTCCGGCCGGACAAATCGACATTGCCGCGCTCGATGTCGGCCGCCGCCGCAGCCGTGCCTGCGATCCCGGCACGCACCTCGTTCGCGATGGTCAGCAGGCTCTTGCGCATGACTTCCAAATAAAAGCGCAGGAGGCCGAGTTCGCTGTCGCCGTCGAAGTCGAACTGCATGGTCAGGTTGCCCGCCGCGACTTGGCGGGCGACATCGCACGCTTGCTCGACCGGGCCGACGATGCTCGCCGCCAGGCGCCAGCCGTAGGCGAAAACCGCCGCGCAAGCCGCCACCAGCCCGCCGGTCAGCCCTGTCGCAGCACCCGTGGAAAGCTGCGGCCAGGCATGGGCCAGCCCCAGCCCGCCAGCCACGGCCAGCAGCCCGCCGGTGAAGATCGCCTGCCTCAAAAAGCGGCTGCCCAGGTTTGGGCCAAAGGGATAGGCCAGCATCGGTCCCAGCTTGCGCCAGCCGGTATAAACGACCTGGCCCTGCTTGATGCGCCGCCCGCGCACGCGCCCCTCGCGCAGGTCGCTGTAGAACTGCTCGGCGGCCTCGATTTGCGCTTCGCTCGGCTTGACGCGCACCGACGTATAGCCGGTGATTCGGCCATTTTCGATGATGGGTGTGACGTTGGCCAGCACCCAGTAGTAGCCGCCGTCCTTGCGCCGGTTTTTGACCACGCCCAGCCAAGAGCGGCCAGACTGGATCGTATCCCAGAGATCTTCGTACGCCTGCGGCGGCATGTCCGGGTGGCGGACGATGTTGTGCGGCGACCCGAGCAACTCCTCGCGGGAAAATCCGCTGATGGTAACGAACGCCGGGTTGGCGTAGGTGATGCGGCCCTTGGTGTCGGTGCGCGAAATCAGGAACTGATCTTCGCGCACTACGGTTTCTACATCATATACGGGAAAGTTTTTGCGCATTCGGCACGTCCTACGGTACTGCTTGGCCGGCGGCGCCGGCCGATGTGCACGCCTTCAGGCATGTCATTGCGCGGCCAGGGCCGGCGAAATGGGTTCCTGCCTTGCGGCCAGTTGTTGGGCGGGGACTTCGATGACCTCGCCGGCGTTGATCTTGAACACCGCCACGGCCTGCGCCAGCTTCTGCGCCTGCTCCTGCAGCGAACCGGCCGCTGCCGCCGCCTGCTCGACCAGCGCCGCGTTCTGCTGCGTGACCTCGTCCATCTGCGCCACCGCCCGGTTGACCTGCTCGATCCCGCTGGACTGCTCCTCCGAGGCCGCCGAGATCTCGCCCATGATGTCCGTCACCCGCTTGACCGAGGCCACGATCTCCTGCATCGTCGCCCCGGCCCGCTCCACCTGCTGCGAACCGGCATCGACCTTCGAGACCGAATCCTCGATCAGGCTCTTGATCTCCTTGGCCGCCTGGGCACTGCGCTGCGCCAGCGACCGAACCTCCCCGGCCACCACCGCAAACCCCTTGCCCTGCTCGCCCGCGCGCGCGGCCTCCACCGCCGCATTCAGCGCCAGGATGTTCGTCTGGAACGCGATCCCGTCGATCACCGACACGATCTCCGAGATCTTGCGCGAGCTGGCCGAAATCTCCTGCATCGTGCTGACCACCTCCGAGACCGCCGCTCCCCCGCGCTCGGCCACGTCCGAAGCGCTGGCCGCCAGCTGGTTCGCCTGCCGCGCGTTGTCGGCGTTTTGCTTGACCGTGCCGGCCAGCTCCTCCATCGACGCAGCCGTCTCTTCCAACGAAGCTGCCTGCTCCTCGGTGCGGCTCGACAGGTCCGTATTGCCCGCCGCAATCTCGCGTGCGCCCACGTTGATCTCATCCACCCCGGCACGCACCGCCGACACCGTGCGCGTCAGGCTTTCCTGCATCCGGCGCAGCGCCGTAAACAGCGCGCCAATCTCGTTGCCAGACCTCACCTCGATGCGCTGCGTCAAATCCCCCGACGCAATCCGGTCAAATACCTGGCCAGCTTCGACCAGCGGGCGCACGACCACGCGGCCGAACACCAGGCGCGCCAGGATCATCAAGACGATGGACAGCACCACCGCGACGCTCAGAGCGATGATGGCCAGCTGGAAGTTGCGGGCGGCCTGTGCCTCGGTCTGCCGTTCGCGGTCGGCGATGTAGCCGGTGAACTCGTCGATGGCTTCGATGAAGGCGGCGCTGCGCGGCGTGCCGTACTCGTTGTTGACCATATAGAAGGTCGAGTAGTCTTCGCTGCGCAGGGCCTCGACCATGGTGTCCACGCCGTCGTCGATATAGGAGCGGTAGCGCCGCACCAGGTTCATCGACAGCTGGCGGCCGGTATCGTCCTCCAGCATGTTCTGCTGGAACTCGCTGAATCGGTTACGCACCCCGTCGAGCAGGTCGGTGGCCGTCTTCAGCGTTTCCTGGGCCAGGCGGCCCGCCTGCTCGCCGTTGCCCCAGCCCGATTCCTGCAGGTAGCGCGCCGACACCATCAGCGCCACGCGCGCGCGCAGCATGTCAACATTGATTTTCTCGACTTGCTTGGCGCGCGCGGTCAGCCCACCGAGCTCGGTCATCGCCTTGGAGTTTTCGTATAGGAAGTAAGCGGCCAGTCCGCCCACTGCGACGATCATCAGCGCGAAGAACCCCAACACGGCCAGCAGCATGGTGCCGACCTTGGCATCGCGCAAACCGCGCTTTTTCGGCGCGCCCGCGCGCGCCGCCTTTTTCCTCCGGCCCGTGGCCGGCTGCACTGGCTTATCCATGGTGGCTTCCATATCGCTTTTCATCCTGTGCTAATGGGGGTAGGTCAAACCGGACGGCGTTGCGTCCACCCGAGCCGGGCCCGACCCCGGCGATGCAACCGCGTTCACGGCACGGATGCGCCAGTGCCGAGCAGCTGGCGACGTTTCCACGGCTCGAGGAGGATGTTGGTCGTATCGATCACGCGCAAGAAGCGCCCGTCGCCCGCAAACTGCAGCATCGCCTCCTTGCGGAAGTACAAGGCATCTGTCGCGGCCGACGCCTTGTATCGCCAGTGCGCCAGCATCGTGCCGTCGCTTTGCGGATACGTCACGGCCGGCAAAGCGCCCAGCGCATCGACCGCCTCGACGTAGGTGCTTTGCCCCGGTACCAGGCGATTGAGGCCCGTCTCGTCGAAATTGCCGCCGGTCGTCGTGCACGCAGGCAGCGCGATGCAGGCGAGCCACACCAGACCCGCCAGCACCCAGTGAGGCCACGCATCCGCCCGGCGCATCAGAAGGACTCCCAATCATCTTCGACGGCGGCCTGCTTCGCCCGGGTCAGCCTGGGCTCGACCGGCTGCAGGGGCGCGGCAGGCTTGCCGGCCGCGCGCGACACCGCAGGACGGCGGCGGGCGGCAGCCGAGCCGTTGGCGCCATTACCGCCAACGCCCTGGCCTGCCGTGTCTGCCTGGCCGGCGCGGCGCCCGGTAGACACCGCTGCGCCGTTGCCTTGGCGGGCCGGCGCAGCCGGTTCAGCGGGCGCGGGCGATTCGTTGCCGGGCTGGGTCGCCGGCAGCCTGGGCGCGGCGCCCGCCTCGGCTTGCGGCGTGGATGCCGCCGCGGGCGCGGCCGGCACCGCAGGCGTGCGCCTTGCGGCCAGTTGTTGGGCGGGGACTTCGATGACCTCGCCGGCGTTGATCTTGAACACCGCCACGGCCTGCGCCAGCTTCTGCGCCTGCTCCTGCAGCGAACCGGCCGCTGCCGCCGCCTGCTCGACCAGCGCCGCGTTCTGCTGCGTGACCTCGTCCATCTGCGCCACCGCCCGGTTGACCTGCTCGATCCCGCTGGACTGCTCCTCCGAGGCCGCCGAGATCTCGCCCATGATGTCCGTCACCCGCTTGACCGAGGCCACGATCTCCTGCATCGTCGCCCCGGCCCGCTCCACCTGCTGCGAACCGGCATCGACCTTCGAGACCGAATCCTCGATCAGGCTCTTGATCTCCTTGGCCGCCTGGGCACTGCGCTGCGCCAGCGACCGAACCTCCCCGGCCACCACCGCAAACCCCTTGCCCTGCTCGCCCGCGCGCGCGGCCTCCACCGCCGCATTCAGCGCCAGGATGTTCGTCTGGAACGCGATCCCGTCGATCACCGACACGATCTCCGAGATCTTGCGCGAGCTGGCCGAAATCTCCTGCATCGTGCTGACCACCTCCGAGACCGCCGCTCCCCCGCGCTCGGCCACGTCCGAAGCGCTGGCCGCCAGCTGGTTCGCCTGCCGCGCGTTGTCGGCGTTTTGCTTGACCGTGCCGGCCAGCTCCTCCATCGACGCAGCCGTCTCTTCCAACGAAGCTGCCTGCTCCTCGGTGCGGCTCGACAGGTCCGTATTGCCCGCCGCAATCTCGCGTGCGCCCACGTTGATCTCATCCACCCCGGCACGCACCGCCGACACCGTGCGCGTCAGGCTTTCCTGCATCCGGCGCAGCGCCGTAAACAGCGCGCCAATCTCGTTGCCAGACCTCACCTCGATGCGCTGCGTCAAATCCCCCGACGCAATCCGGTCAAATACCTGGCCAGCTTCACGCAAGGGACGCACCACCTGGCGACCGACGTACCAGTGGGACGTCAGCCCAAAGGCGAACACCGCCAGCACCAGGACGGCGGTGGCGATCATCATGAAGCGCTCGTCAGAGGCGCTCTCCGCAGCGGCGGCCGTGGTCAGGTCTTGGATGAACGTGTCGAACTCGGCCACGGCCGCAGCAAAGGCGTCACTCGCCGTGATCAGCTCGCTGCCGCCCTGGGCGACCTTGCCTTGGCGCGCGGCCTGGATCGCCGAATCGGCGGCGGCCACGTAGCGGTTGAAGGCTTCGCGCAGCTTGCCTTGCAGCGCGGCGGCCTCATCCGTGCCGGTCGTGATCTCCGCATAGCGCGCAAACGCGTTGCGCGCATCGGTGATGCGGGCGGCGGCCAGGTCCAGCTCCATTTGCGCGCGTGCCTGCCCGGCCTCGGCCAGCGCGCGGCCGGTCTCGATGCGCAGCACCGCGCGCGAGGACGCATCGTAGGCCGCGCGCACGTGTCGACCCTGCTCGGCGATCAGGCTGTTGAGACGCTGCATCGCATCGTCGGCCTCGCGCACGCTGTGCAAGCCGAACAGCGTCGCCACCAGGGCAAGGGCGGACAACGCCAGCAGCATCAGCAGCAGGCCGGTTCGGATCTTCAGGTTGGATAGCATGGCGTGTTCTGTGGCAAGGCATCGCGGCGGTGGCCTGCCCGGGCGCTGCCCGCACCCAGCCCGGCCACCGCCGACCTGCGGCTATCGACGCATGTTGAACAGGCTGGTCGTGGTCTGGATGCTTTGGAACGCCGAAACGGCCGCCTGCAGCGCCATCTGGCGCAGCTGCAGCTTGCTGATGGCCTGGTAGTAATCGACGTCCTCCAGCTTGGACAGCTGGTCCTTGTAGTTGAGGTTGCGCACCTCGCCGTTGGCGTCCAACGCCTCCAGCTCATTCAAGCGAGCGCCGACCGAGGCGCGCACGGTCAGGATGTTGTCGTGATTGATGTCCAGCTTCTGGTTGACCGTGGACAGCATGTTGACCACGCGGGCCATGGCCACAGGGTCACCGTCGGCCGGCACCTCCAGCGCGGCGATCACGGCATCCAGGGTCGCGAACAGGTCCAGGTCGGCCGACTGCGCATTCTCGACCTGGAAGACGTCGCCTGGCTGCGGCTCGCCTTCGATGAAGACCTGCACGCCGCCCATGTCGATGGCGGTGCCGGATTGATAGGGGAACGGCCCTTGCGTTTCGATCAGATTGCCGTCGGCATCAGTGACATCAACCGTGTACGCCGGCGGATCGCCAGCGAAGGTGATCGTGAAGTCGTGGCCAACGTTCGGGCCGATGGGATCGTTGATCGAAGGCGTCTTGATTAGGGCCGTGCCGGCATTGGCCGGGTCGGCCGAGGTGATGTAGTCACGCGAGCCTGGCGTGGCGCGGTTGAAGATGTCCAGGCCAATGTCACTCGACGACAGTCGGCGGGTCTGGTCGACCTGGATCAGTCGCTCGCCGGGCGAGCCGTTCCAGACGACCTTGCCGGCGCCATCCTTGACGTAGGCCGGCGTATCCCCGGTATAGCCCGAAAACAAATACTGGCCGTTGCCATCGGTCGCATTGGCTTGGGCGAACAGGTCGTCGTAGGCCGCGCGAAGCACGTTGGCCAGCGTGCGCCGCTCTTCGTCGGAATACGTGCCGTTACCCGCCTCGACGATGCGGGTCTTGATGTCCTGCACCCGCAGCATGATGGTGTTCAGGACGTTGTCTTCCAGCCCCAGGTTCTGGGCCGCGATGGCGCGGTTGGCGCCATAGCGTGCGTTCAGCGCCTCGGTCTGGCCCAGGTTGATGGACTTGGCCGCGCCCAGAGGGTCGTCGGCCGGAGTGAGGATGCGCCTTCCCGTACCGACCTGCTGGAAGATGTGCACCAGGTCGGCCTGCTGCGAATTGATCGTCGACAGGCCCCTGCCGTACATGAGTGAAGTGCTGATGCGCATGGTCGCTTGCCTCGGTTCGAATCTGGCGGTTCAGGCCTAGCGCAGGCCCAGGAGGGTGTCGAACACTTTCGAGCCGACGTCAATCAGCCGAGCGGCCGCGGAGAACTGCTCCTGGTAGCGCATCAGGTAGACGTATTCCTCGTTGAGGTTGACGCCCGACAGCGCCTGCTGGGCGGCGAGGTTCTGCTCGATCAGGTTGGCCTGCGCCTTGCTTGCCGTCGAAATCTGCTGCATCTGTACGCCGGCGGTGTTGACCAGCTGCGAGAACGCTTCGTTGATGCTGAGCGTGCCGCGCCCCATGATCTTGGCGGTGCGCAGCTTGGCCAGCTCCAGCGCATTGTTACCGTTGGCCGAGCCGCCGGCGACGTCGGCCGCGGCGATCGCGCCGGGGTCAGTGATCGCCAGGCCGAGGTCCCGGGCGGCATGGCGCGTGGGCTGGACCAGCCACTTGTCGCCCGCCACCGGAGCGCCGCTCAGGTTGAACTGGATGCCGTCGATCAGCCGCGGCGGCGTGCCGGACAGGTCGCTGCCGTCGCCGAGGTAGACCACGGTGCCGGCCGGCTCGCGCGTGATGGTGTAGTTCGCTCCGTCGAAGACGATCTCGTAATCGGCATTGGTCAGCTGGTCGATGTCGCCGTAGGCGATGGTGACCACGCCCGTGCCGGCGTTCTTGCTGTTGGCGATGCCGGCGGGCGCGGTCATGTTGAAAAAGGCGCCGCCGGGGTTGCCGTTCAGGTCCACCCCCTGGGTATGTTGGGCGTTGAAGGCCAGCGCCAGGCCGATCGCCATGCGGCCCAGGTCATTTTGCAGGACATCCAGGGACTCGGTACGGTACTGCAGCAGCCCCCCGAGCTTGCCGCCGGTGATGACCTTGTCTTCGAGCTCCACCGTCATCGTCTTGCCCGGTTCGCCGGTGGGCGCCGTGTACGCAACCACTACGCGGGTCGGGTCCGACGACGAGGCCACGGCCTTGAGCGGGAAGACCGACTTGCCCGATAGCAATACCTGGCCATTGCCGACCGAGATATTGAAGCTGTCGCCTTGCTCCATGACGTTGACCTTGACCAGCTGGTTCAGCTCCGTGACGAGCTGGTCGCGCTGGTCGTACAGGTCGTTGGGCGGCTGGCCGGTGGTGGCCGCCTTGGCTTCGGCAATCTGCTGGTTGAGCTCGCTGATGCGAACGACGTAGCTGTTGATCTGCGCGACCGTGGTCTCGATCTGGACGTTGACGTCGTTGCGCTGGTCGTCCAGGAAGCGGCTGACTTCGTTGATCTGCGTGACCAGGTTGCCCGCGCGGCCAATCAGCTCCTGGCGCGCGGCAGGGTCGGCCGGCGCCGAGGCCACCGCGTCGACTGCGTCAAAGAAGTTGATGATGGCAGGCGCCACGCCTACCGTGCGGTCCGCAAGCAGGTTGTTGATCTGGCCAAGCTGTTCGCCGTAGGTCACGAGTTGCGCACCCACGCTTTGCGAGCTGACCAGCTGCTTGTACAGGAAGCTGTCATAGGCCCGCATCACCGAGTCGACCTTGACCCCGCGGCCGTAGAAGCCGGTGGTCGTCCCAGTGGCACCGGCGGTGGACACGATCACGCTTTGGCGGTTGTAGCCTTCCGTGTCGGCATTGTTGATGTTGTGCCCGGTGACGGTCAGCCGCGCCTGTGCGGCGTTCATGCCCGTGAGTGCGAGGTTGTACAGGTTCATCTCGGTTACCCGTTGCGCGCATCGGCGCCATCTGGCGCCGCGACATGGAAATTTGTCGGGTTAACGGCTTTCTCGCGCCAATATTTAGCTGCGGCCCGCGCTGATGCGGCCGCTGGCAAACACTTCGCCCGGTTCGCCATGGCCAGCCCCTAAATAAGTCCGCCGAGGCTGGCCATGACGTCGATCAGCTTCTCGGCATAGCGCGGATCGGTGGCATAGCCCGCCGACTGGATATGCCGGGCCGCCTCGACCTCGTTGCGCGCCTGGACGACTGCGCGGTAGCGCGGGCTGCTGCCGATCAGGCGGGCATAGTCGGCAAAAGCTTCAGCGTACGAGCCGTACGCGCGGAAGGGTTCGACCACCTTGCGCGGCACGCCGTTTTCGTACTCGGTGGTGGTAACCTCGACCACCTCGCCCTGCCAGCCGCCGGTGGCCTTGATGCCGAAGACGTTGTAGGTGGGCCGCCCGTCGGGATGGCGCAGCTCGCGCTGGCCCCAGCCGGATTCGAGCGCGGCCTGGCCAAGGATCAGCCGCGCCGGCACGCCGCTCGCCCGCTCGGCTGCCTTGGCCGGGCCGGCCATGCGCGAGACGAATTCCACCACATGGCGCGGCGCGCCTTGCGCGGTCGCCGCCTTGCCAGCGGCGCGGTCCCCGGCCAGCATGTCCAGCAGCGCCGATACCGCCGGCGGCACCGACGGCGCACTGCGGCCGTCGTAGGCACCGATGTGCGAACGCAGCCCCGGCACGCGCGACGTATTCGCCTCGGGCGCATGCCACGCGGCCGTGCCCTGCCCTTGGTCCGCGCCGCCCTGCTGGCGCTGGATCATGTCCAGCAGCGCTTGGGCGAGCCCGATGCCTGGCGAGGCCAGCTCGAACGCCAGCTGCTCGTCGGCCAGCGAGCGCGCCAGCCGTGTCTGGTCGCTGTCGAACAAGCCGTTCTGCGGCGTAGCCTCGCGCATGGCCTTGAGCATGACCTGCAGGAACAAGGCCTCGAATTGCTTGGCCACCTCGCGATAGTGGCCGGCAGCGGCATCAGGCGACTGCTGCACCCGGCCTTTCAGGTTGTCCAGGGTGCGGACGTCGAAGGCGATCGCGCTGGCGCCGGAGGGATAGGATGGAATGGCCATGGCGGGACTCAAATGATCTCCAACTCGGCGCGCAGCGCGCCGGCGCTCTTCATGGCCTGCAAGATGGACAGCAGATCCTGGGGCGTGGCGCCCAGCGCATTGAGCGCGCGCACCACGTCGGACAGGCTGGCGCTGGTGCGCACGCGCTGCAGGCCGCCGCCTTCCTGGCGCATCTCGATATCCGTCGTGGGCACCACCACGGTCTGGCCGCCGCCGAAAGGCGTGTTGGGCTGGCTGACCGCCGCCTGGCGGTTGATGACCACCGACAGGTTGCCGTGGGCGACCGCGGCTTCCTCGATCATGACGTTACGGTTCATGACCACCGAGCCGGTGCGCGCGTTGATGATCACCTTGGCCGGCAGCGGCGCGCGCTCGACCGGCAGGTTCTCCACCTGGGACAGGAAGGCCGTCTGCGCGGCCGGGTCGGCCGGGCCGCGCACCCGCACCACCCTGCCATCCAGCGCCACGGCGGTGCCTGCGCCGAAACGGCGGTTGAGCGCGTTGGCGACGTTCTGGGCCGTGCCGAAATCGGTCACGTCCATTTCCAGGTAGATGGTGCCGTCGTGCGCGAACGAGGTGGGCACGGCGCGCTCGACGATCGCGCCGCCGTTGATCCGCCCGCCGTTCAATTGGTTGACCTGCACACTGGAGCCGCCGGCCTCGGCGCCGGCTCCCCCCACCAGCAGGTTGCCCTGGGCGATGGCGTACACCTGCCCGTCGGCGCCCTTGAGCGGCGTCATCAGCAAAGTGCCGCCGCGCAAGCTCTTGGCGTTGCCCATGGACGAGACGACCACGTCCAGTTTCTGGCCGGGCCGCGCGAAAGGCGGCAACTCAGCAGTCACCATCACCGCGGCCACATTCTTGAGCTGCATGTTCGAGCCCTGTGGAACGGTGATGCCCAGCTGCGCCAGCATATTGGTCAGGCTTTGCTGGGTGAACGGCGTCTGGCGCACCTGGTCGCCGCTGCCGTCCAAACCCACGACCAGGCCGTAGCCGATCAGCTGGTTGGCACGCACGCCCTGGATGCTGGCCAGGTCCTTGATCCGTTCGCCGTGCGCGGGCGCGGCCAGCGCGGACAGGCACACTACCGCGCACGAGCGCATCAACAGGTTGCGGGCAATGCGAAGCAGGCCGGACATGTCAGTCAGAAAGGCGAAATGTTCAGGAAAAAGCGCTGCAGCCAGCCCATGGTCTGGACCTCGTCCATCGTGCCCTTGCTGCGGTACTCGATGCGCGCGTCGGCCACCTGCGTGGACGACACGGTGCCCGCGCCGCTGATCGAGCGCGGGTCGATGACGCCGGAGAAGCGTATGTACTCGCTGCCACGGTTGATGGCGATCTGCTTTTCGCCTGCCACCTGCAGGTTGCCGTTGGGCAGCACGCCCACGACGGTGGTCGTGATCGTGCCGGTGAACATGTTGTTGGCGCTGCTGCTGCCCTGGCCCCGCGCCTGGTTGGCGCCGGACACATCGGTGCTCTGGCGGCCCAGCCAGCTCGGCGCCAGCGCCGGCAACAGGTCCAGCCCAAGCGAGGCGCTGCCCTGGCGGTCGGTGCTGGTGGCCACGCCCTTGGCGGCATTGGTGCGCTCATTGAGCACGATGGTGACGATATCGCCGACGTTGCGCGGGCGTCGGTCCTCGAACAAGGGGTAGTTGCCGTAGACCGTTGGCTGGTAGATCGCGCCATTGGGCACCGGCGCGGGCGCAGGCGGCGGAGGAGGCGGTGCCGTCAACGGCCCGGTGACGATGGGCTCGGGGGGCACCAGCGCGCAGCCGCCCATGAACAGCGTCAACAACAGGGACAGCGCCAGGCGCATGGTGTCGCGCTCCATCGATTACAGCTGGGTCAGGCGCGCAAGCATCTGGTCGGACGTCTGGACGGCCTTGCTGTTGATTTCGTAGGCGCGCTGCGTCGTGATCATATTGACCAGCTCTTCGGCCACGTTGACGTTGGACGTCTCCACATAGCCTTGCAGCACCTGGCCGGCACCATCCAGGCCCGGCTGCAGCAGATTGGCCGGACCCGAAGCGTCGGTTTCCAGGTACAGGTTCTCGCCGATGCTCTGCAAGCCCGTTGGGTTGATGAAGGTGGCCAGCTGCAGCTGGCCGATCTGCACGCTCACGCCCGCCTGGCCGGGCTGCGTGACCGACACCACGCCGTCACGGCCGATGGTGATCTCCAGCGCGTTGTCCGGCACATTGATGGGGGGCTGCACCACGTAGCCGCCGGCGGTTACGATCTGGCCGTCCTGGTCGACCTGCAGCGCACCGTCGCGCGTGTACGCCAGCGTGCCGTCGGGCAACTCGACCTGGAAGAAGCCGCGGCCCTGGATGGCCACGTCCAGCGTGCCGCCGGTGTTGTTCAGGTTGCCCTGGCTATGGATGCGCTCGGTGGCCACCGTGCGCGCGCCCGTGCCGATCTGCAGGCCCGAGGGCAGCTGGTTGGCGTCGCCCACCTGCGCGCCGGGCTGGCGCAGCGTCTGGTACATCAGGTCTTCGAACACCGCGCGCGTGCGCTTGAAGCCATTGGTGCTGACGTTGGCCAGGTTGTTGGAAATGACGTCCATGCTGGTCTGCTGCGTTTCCAGACCCGTCTTGGCAATCCACAACGATCGAATCATGTTGCTACTCCTTCGCGCGGCCGCGCCGCACGGTCAAGGGCCGTCAGCTGACCGGGCCCAGAATGCTGTTGGCGCGCTGCGCGTTGGCGTCGGCGTTCTGAATGACCTGCATCTGCATTTCGAAGCGGCGCGCGTTGTCTATCATCCCCACCATGACCTCGACCGGGCTGACGTTGCTGGTCTCGATCGCACCAGGAATGATGCGAACGCCCGGGTCGGCCGGCAGCGGCAAGCCCGTCTGGCCGTTGGGGGCCTGCACGCGGAACAGGCCATCGTCGCCGCGCACGAGCTGCCCGGTCGGCGGGTTGACCAGCTTGAGTTGGCCAAGCAACACCACGTCATTGGGCGGATCCCCCGCGCCCAGCGCCGTGATCGCGCCGTCCGGCGCAAAGGTCAGCGACGCCTGCTCCGGGATCTCGATCACCGCGTTGTCGGCGCTCAGCACCGGCAGGCCGGTGGCGGTCTGCAACAGCCCGTTGGCGCCAACCTGTAGGTTGCCGGCGCGGGTATAGGCTTCGCCCTGCGGCGTTTGCACCGCCAGCCACCCATCGCCGGCGATGGCCACGTCCAGTTCGCGGCCCGTGGTCACCACCTGGCCCTGCCGGAAGTTGCTGCCCGGCGTGGCCGCGGCGGTCGCCACCCGCGTCGGCAGGCTGTTGTCGCCCACCACGGGAACTGATCGGTACATGGCCAGCTGCGCCCGGAAGCCCGTGGTGTTGACGTTGGCCATGTTGTTGGTCAGCACGGCCTGGTGCTCCAGGGTCCGCGCCGCGCCGTTCATGGCGGTGTAGACGATGCGGTCCATTGACGTCAGCGCAGGTTGATCAGCGTCTGCAGGATCTGGTCCTGCGTCTGGATGGTTTCGGCGTTCGCTTGGTAGGTGCGCTGGGCAATGATCATGTTGACCAGCTCCTGGCTCATGTTGACGTTCGATTCCTCGACCGCCTGCCCCTTGATCGTGGCTAGGCTATTGGTGCCCGGCTGGCCCAGGATGGGCTGGCCCGAGGTCGCGGTCTCGACGAAGGCATTGCCGCCCACGGGCTGCAGCCCCTGCATGTTGCGGAAGTGCGCCAGCACCACGGTGCCCACCACCTGTGTTTGGCCGTTGGTGTAGTTGGCCACCAGCGTGCCGTCCGCGCCCACCGACATGCTGGCGTATTCGCCGGTGGGATAGCCGTTGACGTCGAAGTCATTGGTAAAGCCGCCGCCGAACGAGCTCGACCCCGTATAGTTGAAGGCGATGTTCAGCGGTTGGGCCGGCGAGTTGACACCGCCCGGCGAGTTGAACGCCAGGTTGACGATGGGTGCGCTGATCAGCCGCCCGTTCATGTCGAACTCCATCTGCACCGGACCGCCGCCGGCCGGTACGTCCACCGGCGCGCCGTCCAGCCGGTAGTACACGTCCCACACGCTGGTGCTGCCGGTACCCTCGCGCTTGACGAAATACTGCGTCAGTTGGTGCTCGTTGCCCAGGGAGTCGTACACGTTCAACGGGAAGGAATGCGTGAACGTGTCAGGGTTGCTGGGATCGAAGGGCATGGCGATCATGGCGGGCTCATAAGGTTGATACCCATCCACGTTGGACAGCGAACCCAGCGTCACTTGACCACCGCTGATGGTCACTTGGACCGACGGATCAGTGGGATCCGAATACACCCCATCTGCGGGCGGGGCCACCACGGCGCCGGTGTTGTCGGTCCAAGTGATATGACCCTGGTCATCCATGCGGAAATAGTACGTCGTCACCCCGCTGCCATTGTCCAGGTTCACTTGCCCCAGCTGCTCTGGCGCCCCGGTCTCCGAAATCACCGCCTCATTGGCATCCAGGTTGACCTTGATGCTGCCGGCGCTGCTGGCCTGCGGCGGGATGTTGCCCGAGGGCACCATCAGCGGGACGGGATTCAGGCCAACGCCGCCGGCGGGGTAGCCAGTCAGGCGATGGCCTTGGGCGTTGACGATGTAGTTGTTCTTGTCGGCGAAGAACTGGCCGTTGCGCGAATACAGCACCGCCCCGCTGGGATCGAGCAGGCGGAACAGCCCTTTTTCGCCGTCGATGGCCATGTCGAACATGTTGCCGGTGACCGTGATGTTGCCGACGGTGAAGCGCTGGTTCACGCCGGAGACCTGCACGCCCAGCCCGACCCGCGAGTTGGCGTAGACGTCGGCGAACGTGGCCGAGCCGGCCTTGAAGCCCACGGTGCCGGCGTTGGCGATGTTGTTGCCGATGACGTCCAGGTTCTGGGAGGCGGCGTTCAGTCCGCTCAATCCTTGTCCGAAGCCCATTGACTTTCCTCTTAGGTCGAAAGTGTTCGTCGTCCGTCGCCCGCCGCTGTCGCAAGGAGCAGCGGGCTAGGCATTACATGACTTTGCGTATATCCAGCAGGCTGACCGGCCCGGCGAGCCCCAGGTCCAGCCGCAGCCCTTCGGCGGTGTAGGCCACGCTCTGGACCTTGCCGTAGGTCAGCGCCTCGGCCGGGACCGCCTTGCCGTCGGCGTCGACGGCCGAGACCTTGACGCGGTAGGCCCCGTCAGGCACGTCGGCGCCGGCGTCGTCCTTGCCGTCCCAGGTCAGCGACAGCACGCCCGCGCTGTCCTGCGGGTCGACCTTGATCGTGCGCACGGCCTTGCCATTGGCATCGACGATGGTCACGGTGATCTCGGACGCCCCGCTGATCAGGTCGATGCCAAACGGCGTGGCCTCGCGCACGGACGGATCGTCGGTGCTGGTACCCAGCTTGATCTTTTCGCCCGGCACCAGCACGCCCTTTCCGATGAGCGCGGCGGCCTGCATGGACTGCGACACGTCCAGCTGTCCGGACAGTGCCAGCAGCGTGTTGTTCAGCTGGGTGATGCCATTGACCGTGGACAGTTGGGCGATCTGCGAGGTGACCTCGGCGTTGTCCAGGGGGTTGAGCGGGTCCTGGTTCTTGAGCTGCGTAATCAGCAGCGTCAGGAAGCGCTCCTGCGTTTCGTCGATCAGGTTGCGCGCAGCAGCATTGGCGGAGTCATACGCCAACCCGTTGGGATTGACGGATTGGGTGCTGCTGTCGGCAAGTACGTTGACGGCCATGCTGGTCGGCTCCGTGGCTTAGGGTTGCATGCTTGCGGGCGCTATTGGCCCAGCCGGAGGGTTTGCTGCATCAGGCTCTTGGCGGTATTGACCACCTCGACGTTGGCCTGGTATGAGCGCGACGCCGAGATCATGTTGACCGTCTCGGCGACCACGTCGACATTGGGCATGGTCACGTAGCCCTGGGCATCGGCCAGCGGATTGCCCGGGTCGTAGACCCTGCGCGGCGGCGCGGGATCCTCGATGACGCCGGCCACCGTCACGCCGCCGACGGCCGAGCCGTGCAGCTGACCGGCCAGCGGATCGACACGGAACACCACCTGGCGGGCCCGGTAGGGCTGCCCGTCCGGGCCCACGGCGCTGTCGGCGTTGGCCAGGTTGCTGGCCGAGACGTTCATGCGCTGCGATTGCGCCGTCAGGGCCGAACCCGCGATCTTGAAAATGTTGAACATATTCGAAGCTCCCGCATTATTGCTGTTGCAGCGCGGCCATCAGGGTGCGGATGCGCGAGGACAGTACGGTCAGCCCGGTTTGGTAGCGCATGGTGTTGTCGGCGAAATGCATGCGCTCGACATCCATGTCGACGGTGTTGCCGTCCATGCTGGGCTGCAGCGGCTGGCGATACAGCAGCTCGACGTCGGGGCCGGGACTGTGCGCCTTGCCCGGGATGTGCCGCGGCGAGGTCATCGCCAGGTGCGTGTCGGGCAGGCGCATGCGGCCTTCGATGGCGCCTTGCATCGCGGCGCGGAAATCGAAGTCGCGGGCCTTGTAGTTCGGCGTATCGGCGTTGGCGATGTTGGAAGACAGCACTTCGTGGCGCTGCGTGCGCAGCGCCAGCGCCTGCTGGTAGAAACGAAAGTCCTCGCCTATCCGGTCGATCATCGGGCCTGGTCCTATCGGGCAATGGCCGGGCACCTGCCCGGCCCTTTTCGCATGACCGGCATCTTAGGTGGGCGGCTGCCGCAACAATCATCCAAATAACCCTATATTCCCCATTCAATTCAGGTATTGACGCGGCCGCAGCGCTCCTACAATGCTGTCATCATGACGCGCCCGATCCTTGCCTTGTTGGCCAGCCTGCTCGCGTGGTTTGCGCCCAGCGCGCCTGCGCTGGCCGACGGCCAGGATCCGGCCATCGTGCAAGCCGTCGTGCGCGACTTCCTGCTCGAGCAGGTCGCCCACCTGGGCGGGCACGCGACGATTTCGGTCGATGTGCCAGGGCGCGCAAGCGAGCTGCCCGCCTGCGATGAGCCCGTCGCGTTCCTGACGGGTGGCACCCGGCTGCGGCCACGCCTGTCCGTCGGGCTGCGCTGCCTCTCGCCGCAGCCCTGGACGCTTTACGTGCCAGCTGCCATCAGCGTCCAGGGCAGCTATTACGTGGCTGCGCGCAGCATCCGGCCTGGCGAGCCGATCGGTCCGGAAGACCTCGAAGCACGCCAGGGCGAACTCATCACGCTGGCTGCCGGGATCGCCGTGGACACGGCCGCCGTCATCGGCAGCGTGGCCACGCAGCGCATCGCCGCCGGGCAGCCCATCCGCATGCGGGCGCTGCGCGCGCCCGACGTGGTCCAGCGCGGCACCGTGGTGCGCATCCTGGCCCGGGGGCCGGGGTTTGTCGTCACCGGCGAAGGCGAGGCCATGGGCAACGCCGCCCCGGGCGCCTCGGTGCGGGTGCGCACAGCCAGCGGGCAGATCGTCAGCGGCATCGTCCAGGACGCCCACACGGTGGAGGTGCCGATGTAGCGGCCGCCCTGCCCCGGTATCCGGACGCACTCCGGCTCGTTAAAGTCCGGGGCAAGCCTGCCGTTACCCGGTCATAGGGACGCCGCGCGAACGGCACCGCCCACGGAGATCATGTTGAAAGTCAATTCCACGTCCTCGCGGACCCCCTACACCCCCGCCGGGCCCGTCGCCCGCCCGGACGGCAGCGGCCAGCCGGCTCAAGCCGGGCGCGCCGCCGCCGGCAGCGCCCAGGTGGCGCTGAGCCCGACGTCGCTGAAGCTGGCCGCCCTGCAAGACGGCGCGTCCGACATCGACCTGGCGCGCGTGGCCGAGCTGCGCGAGGCCATCGCCGCCGGTCGGCTGCCGATCGACGCCAGCCGCATCGCCGACGGCCTGATCGCCAGCGCCCGCGAACTGCTCAAGTGACCCAGGGCCCGCCCTCTTTTTCGATCGACGCCCGCGCAAGAACATGACCGCCGTCGCCGAACTGCTCGACTGCCTGGCCGCCGAGGCCGAATCGGTGGAACGCTTCATCGGGCTGCTGGAAACCGAAGCCGCCTTGCTGACCGACAGCGACAGTCCCGACGACCTGTTGGCCACCATCGAGGCCAAGCAGGCCGAGGCGGCCCGGCTCGAAGCGCTCGGTCAGCAGCGCGCGGCACTCGCCGTGGCGCTGGGTGAGTCCGACGGCAGCCATGCCGCCATGCAACGCCTGGCCCGCCAGCACGCTGACATCGGCGAGGCTTGGGACGAACTGCTAGACTTGGCCGAGCACGCGAGGCGGCTCAACCAGCGCAACGGCGCGCTGATCGACACCCACTTGCGCCACACGCAAATGTCGCTGGATGCGTTGCGCAGTGTGGCGGGGCTGGGCAATGTCTATGACGCCAGCGGCCGCGCCCAGGCGCTCAACGCCGGCAAGACCATCGCCACCGGCTGATACCCACACTTCCCGCACTTTAAGCAGCGCCAGCCCCCGGGTCCTGGCCGGCGATTTCCAGCAGCGCGAACAGGCGCTGCAACGCCACCGGCATGACGCGCGCCGGCGCCTTGCGATCCCAGCCGACCAATCCCGTCAACAGGTTGCGCAGGCCGCTCGCCTCGGGGCTGCGGCCGATGTGCCAGGCTGCGGCGCCAATGTGCCCGGCGGTCACCGCCTGGCACAGCAAGGCTTGCACGCCATCGGGCTGGCCGAGCGGCGCCCAGGCGTGGACCATCTGCCTGAAGCTGCCCTTGGCCTGCTCGTGCATGGCCAGCCATCCGGCCAGCAACGACGCCGACGCGTCCCCGGCCGGCAGGTTGGACAAGCCGCACAGCTGGGTGACGGTTTCGCCCGTCCGGGCATTGACCAGCCGCGCCGAAATCATGCGCAAGGCCGGCCCCGGCGCGCCGCGCAGCGACAGCGCAACCGGCGCATCGGCCGCCCAAAGCGCCAGCGCGGTGCCCGCGCCCGCGGCAAGCTGGTCCAGCCCCGACAGGCTGGCCGCACCCAGGACCGGCGCATGCGGCAGCGACTTGGCAACGGCCTGCAACGTGGTCGGGCAGTCCTCGTGCACCAGCCTGAACCCGCCCGGGCAACGCGCCAGCCACGCGATGCCGGCGTCGGACAGGCTTTGCCACAAGGCCGCGGTGCCTGACTCCATCACATGGACCATGGGCAGCTGCGGCAGGCCCTCGGCCAGCCAGCGCGCGCGCGACAGCATGGCCTCGGCCGGGCAGGTCGCCTGCGCGCTGGAATCGCCGCAACTGGAAAGTACGCCCTGCGCCAGCACGAGCTGCTGCACCGGCGCGGCCAGCGCCGCACCGCGGTCGCTCATCAGCAGGCAGGCCAACAGATGGCCGCCGGGCAGGCCTTCGCCCTTGAACGGCGCGCGGCCATGCACGGCCAGCAGATAACGGTGGCAGGCCTTGGGAAACGCCTCGCGCACGGCCGCCAGCGACGCCTGCAGCAACTCATCCAGCGTTGCCGGCTGCCCCTGGCCATGGCGCTTCCACAACTGCCGGGCGAGCGCACAGCCCGCATCACCCGACAGCCAATCGAGCGCCGCATCGAGCTCGAAGGCAGCCGAAGTGGGCGACGCCGCCGGCTGCGGCCGGGCGATCGCCGAGATCAACAGCTGGCGGCGGCGTACCGGATCCTGCAAGGCCTGGGCGGGCGCGCCGGTTCCGCCCTGGGCGACCTCGCACAAGGCAGCCAGGTCAGCCTCGCTGGGGGCATAGAGCGCACGGGTGCCTTGTGCGCCGGCCAGCGCCTGGTCGACCAAGTCCGCCGCGCGCGGCAACGCCAGGTGCTCGGGCACTTTCTGGCCGTGCGACACGTAATGGATTTTCAGCCGGTGCCGGATGGCGGTGTCGAGCGCCGCGCCGATGTGCGAGGCTTCGTCCAGCTTGGTGATGATGCAGCCGAGCACGTCCTCGCTGCCACCGGTGCGATAGGCGTGCGCCACCTCGTCGAGCGTGTCGCCCTGGCTGGCGGCGTTGAGCACCAGCAGGCGACGCACCGGCCTGCCCGCGGCACACAGCATAGCGGCCTGCTCGGCCACGTAGCGGTCGCGTTGGCTGATGCCCACGTTATCGATCAGCACGATGCGGCGGTCGCCCACCTCGTGCAGGACGCGGCGCAGCTCGGGCACGTCGCGCACGCAGTACACCGGCACGCCCATCAGCCGCCCGTAGATTTGCAACTGCTCGTGCGCGCCGATGCGGTAGGTATCGGTGGTCAACAACGCGACCTGGTCGGCGCCCACGCGCAACACACAGCGCGCCGCCAGCTTGGCGATGGTGGTGGTCTTGCCCACGCCGGTCGGCCCTACCAGCGCCAGCACGCCGGCTTCGGCAAGCAACTCGTCCTCGTGGCGCAGCACCGGCAGGTGGGTAACCAGCTCATTGCGGGCCCATGCACGCGCGCCCTCCCCGTCCAACTCGGGAGGCAGGCGTTCAAGCATGGCGCGTACCAGCGCCGTGCTAAAGCCCGCGCCCAACAGCAGGCGGAACAGCGCCATCGCCACCGGCGTGCGGCGTTCGCTCTTGCTCCAGGCGAGTGCGTCCAACCGGCTTTCGAGCGCGCCGCGCAGGTCAGTCAAGGCATCGGCGAGCTCCGCGGGCAAATAGCCGGCACGCGCAGGCTGCTGCGCGGATGCCACAGGACCGGCCGATAGCGACGGCATCGTGCGCGCGGCAGCCGGGGCACCTGCCGCGGCAGTCGCCGTCGATGCTGCGGGAATACTTGGAGCAATGGGGATACTTGACGCATCCGAAGTGCTTGAAGCCGCGGGCGCGGACGCAGCGGCTGCAGTCACGGGCGCAACCGTCGCGGCCCTCGCTGTCGTCGCAACCGAAGCCGCCGGCGCGATCGCCGCCACTGCAGCACCTTCGTCAGAAGGTGCGACGACAGGCGTAGCCGCGGACGCCGCAGCATACGCCGCGGCCACGGCCGAGGGTGCGGGCGGGACGGCCGGCATCGCCGCAGGCGCGGCGCCTTGCTCATCGAAGGCATCGGCATCAGTGGCAATCACCTCGACGCCGCCATCGACCGTGCGGCTGGATACGATGAGCGCATCCGGGCCCAGCGCCATCCTGACCAGGCGCATGACTTCCCGGTTGGTACTGGCCACGAAGCGGCGGATGCTCACGGCGCGCCTCCGCCGATCAGCGAAGTGATGCGCACGATGCGCTCGTCAGGGATTTCTGCGTTGGACAGCACGCCCATGTGCGGAATGTGATGGCGCAAGAACCGTGACAGCGACGCGCGCAGCGGCGGCGAGACCAGCAGCACCGGCGGATCGCCGTTGGCCTCCTGGCGCTTGACGGCGGCCGCGGCTTCGCGCAGCAAGGTTTCGGCCAGACCCGGCTCGAGCGCGCCGCTGGTCGACAACGCCTGCGTCAGCACCCGTTCGAGCTTGGCGTCCAGACCGATGACGCGCAGGTCGCCCTCGCCCGGGAACCATTGCTGCGTGATGGCGCGGCCTAGCGCGCGGCGCGCCAGGGCGACCAGCTCCTGCACGTCGGGCCCGGCGCCGGTCGCGGCGGCCGCCGCCGTCAGGCGTGGCCCATGCTCGGCCAGCACATCGACGATGCTGCGCATGTCGCGGATGGGGACTTCTTCCTCCAGCAGGCCCTGCAGCACCTTCTGGACAGTGGTGAGGCTGACCGTCTTGGGCACCAGGTCCTCCACCAGCTTGGGCGCGTCGCGACCGATGCGATCCAGCAGGCTCTGGACTTCCTGGCGGCCGAGCAGCTTGGCGCCGTGGCGGTGCATCAGGTGATTCAGGTGCGTGGCCACCACGGTGCTGGCATCGACCACGGTATAGCCCGCCACCTGCGCCTGGTCGCGCTGGCTCGCGTCGATCCAGACGGCTGGCAGGCCGAAGGCCGGGTCGGTGGTGGGCGTGCCCGGCAGCTCGGCGGTCACGCCGCCGGGGTCGATGGCCAGCCACTGGCCGGGCGTGGCGGTGCCGCGCCCGATCTCCACCCCGTGCAACAGGATGCGGTAATCGTTGGGCTTTAGCTCCAGGTTGTCGCGGATGTGCACGACCGGCGGCAAAAAGCCCACGTCCTGCGCGAACTTCTTGCGCAGGCTGCGGATGCGGGCCAGTAGCTCGCCGTTTTGCGCATGGTCGACCAGGGGAATCAACCGGTAGCCGACCTCCAGGCCCAGCGGGTCGACCATGGACACGTCGTCCCAACTGGCCTCGGCCGCGGCGGCTTCGGCCGCCGCGGCGGCATCGGGCGGCGTTTCGGCTGCGCGCTGCGCGGCCTGCTGCTGGCGCTTGAGCACCACCCAGCCCGCGCCGGCCAGGGTGGTCGCCAGCAGCAGGAAGGCGACGTGCGGCATGTTGGGGATCAGCCCCATCAGGCCGATGATGCCGGCCGTGATGAACATCACGTTGGGATTGTCGAACAGCTGGCTGGTCATCTGCTGGCCGACGTCTTCGCCGGTCGCCACGCGCGAGACCACCACGCCCGCCGCGGTGGAGATGATCAGCGCCGGGATCTGCGCGACCAGCCCGTCGCCGATGGTCAGCAGCGTGTACACGCGCCCGGCGTCGCCAAAGGACAGGTCGTGCTGCGCCACGCCGACGATCAGCCCGCCGATGATGTTGATCACCATGATAAGCAGGCCCGCGATGGCGTCGCCGCGCACGAACTTGCTCGCACCGTCCATCGAGCCGTAGAACTCGGCCTCCTGGCCGACTTCCTGGCGGCGACGCCGCGCCTCGTCCTCGCCGATCAAGCCCGCGTTCAGGTCGGCGTCGATGGCCATCTGTTTGCCGGGCATGGCGTCCAGGGTAAAGCGCGCGCCCACCTCGGCGATCCGGCCGGCACCCTTGGTGATGACGATGAAGTTGATGATCACCAGGATGATGAACACCACGATGCCGACGGCGAAATTGCCGCCGACCAGGAAGTGGCCGAACGCCTCGATCACCTGCCCGGCCGCATCCGGCCCCTTATGGCCGTTGAGCAACACCACCCGGGTCGACGCCACGTTCAGCGCCAGCCGCAGCAGCGTGGCAAACAACAGCACCGCCGGAAAAGCCGCGAAATCCAGCGGCTTCTTGGTGAACATCGCCACCAGCAGGATCATCACCGACAGGCAGATGTTGAACGTAAACAGCAGGTCCAGCAGGAACGGCGGCAGCGGCAGGATCATCATGGCCATGACCATGACGATGAGCAGCGGCCCGGCCAGCAGCCGAACTTGGGCGCCGCCGCCGTTTCTCAGTGCTGCAAGCAATGCGCTCATTGATCAGGCTCCATGCAGCGCCCCGTGTTGCGGATCCAGGGCTGCGGGTACGGGCAGGTTGGCCGGCGGCGGCGGCTCGGCGCCGGGCGCGCCGCGCCAGGCGCGCAGTTGGAACACCCAGGCCAGCACCTCGGCCACCGCGGCGTAGAGCGCGGCCGGGATTTCTTGCCCGATTTCGACGTTATGGTGCAAGGCGCGCGCCAGGCTGGGTGCTTCTAGCAGCGGCACCTTGTGCTGCTGGGCGATCTCGCGGATGCGCGCGGCGATCAGGCCCGTGCCCTTGGCCACGACCACGGGCGCACCCGCGGACTGCGCGGCATAGTGCAGCGCCACCGCATAATGGGTGGGGTTGGTGACGACCACGTCGGCCGTGGGCACGGCCTGCATCATCCGGCGGCGCGCCATGGCGCGCTGCTGCTGGCGGATGCGCGCCTTGACGTGCGGGTCGCCTTCGCTTTCCTTGTGCTCCTGGCGCACGTCCTCGCGCGACATGCGCAGGCGCTTGAAGTAGCTGAAGAGCTGCCAGGGCGCGTCGATGAGCACGATCGCCACGAGCGAGGCGACGATCACCGTGCAGCACAGCGCGACCAGGTTCAGGCCGCGCGCCATGCCTGCCGGGGGCGCCGCGTGCATCAGCGCGAGCATCTCGTCATGGAAATGCCACAAGGCCCAGGCGGCGATGCCGCCGACCAAGAGCGCCTTGGCGATCGCCTTGGCGAGCTCGACCAGGGTTTGCATGGAAAACATGCGCCCCAGCCCCTTGGCCGGGTTCAGGCGCCCGAACTGCGGCTTGAGCGCCTCGGCGGAAATGAGAAAGCCGCCCAGCGCGATACTGCCCAGCACCGCGGCCATGGCCAGCGCGCCCAGGATGGGCAGCAGCACCGTGAGCGCGTCCATGGCCTGGCGCACCGCCTGTGCCATCATCACCGCGGTATCGCCGCCGATGCGCGGATCGAACGCCATGCCGCGGCGTATGACCCCGCTCAGGCCCCGATAGATGGCCTGCGCGCCTATCCAAAGCCCTGCCGCACCGGTGACCAGCATCAGGAAGGTGGCCAGCTCGCGGGATCGCGCCACCTGCCCCTGCTCGCGTGCCTTCTGCAGGCGCCGTGGCGAGGCTGGTTCGGTTTTTTCGAGATCGCTGTCTTCTGCCATGCGGCGGCGGGCTTTCGTTGCAAACCGCGCGGGAAATGGCCCGCGCCGGGGCGAGCACCTGCCGAGACACAGCTGCCCGCCGCGCATTCTAGGACGGGCGCCCAGGCGGCGATCGCCCAAGAAACGGGGCGATTGCCGCCTTATTCAGACACTTTTAGGATGGGGATGCGCGCCCCAGGTCAGAAGCCGAGGCTGGCCAGCAGTTCGTCGACCTGGTCCTGGTTGGTGACCACGTCGGCCTTGCCGTCCGGATTGACCTGCGGGCCGTTGAGCAGGCTGTTGGCTTCGTCGCGCTTTTCCTGCGGCACGTTCTCCAGCAGTACCTGCAGCAGTTCCTTCTCGATGGCGCTGACCACGTCCATCATCTTCATGATGACCTGACCGGTGAGGTCCTGGAAGTCCTGCGCCATGATGATTTCCAGCAGCTTGGCCTGGGTGGCCTGGGCGCGGCCAGGCACCTCCTGCAGGAATTGGCGCGTGTCGCGTACCAGGTCACGCGCCTCGGGCAGCTCCAGCGCAGAGGTCTCGAACCACTGCTGCCAACGCTCGTCGAGCGCGCGCGCGGCGCGCTGCAGGGCGTCCTGCTCGGGCTGGGCGCTTTCCGCGGCGTTGAGCACCCGGTGGGCGGCCTGCTCGGTCATGTGGGCCACATAGCGCAGCCGGTCGCGCGCATCCGGAATGGCCTGCGCGGCGTCCTTGATGGCCTGATCCAGACCCAGCTCGCGCATGCTGTCGCGCAGCATGCGGGTGAGCTGCGCGATACGCTGGATGATGTCCGGCGATTCGCCGGGCGGCGGTACGGCATTCTCCTGGGCATCCATAGCTGCTTACCCCAGTTTTTCGAAGATCTTGGTCAGCTTCTCTTCCAGGGTGGCGGCCGTAAAGGGCTTGACCACGTAACCGCTGGCACCGGCCTGGGCGGCGGCGACGATGTTTTCCTTCTTGGCCTCGGCCGTGACCATGAGCACGGGCAGCGACGACAGCTGCGGGTCGGCGCGGATCTGCTGCAGCATGGTCAGCCCGTCCATGTTGGGCATGTTCCAGTCCGACACGACGAACTGGAAGCCGCCGTTGCGCAGCTTTTCCAGCGCGATGGCGCCGTCTTCGGCTTCGTCCACGTTTTCGAAGCCCAGTTCCTTGAGCAGGTTGCGCACGATTCGGCGCATGGTGGGGAAATCGTCCACCACCAGGATTTTTATCGATTTGTCTACCATTGGAAACTCCAGGAAAAACCGTTGGCCGGACGGCGCTAGACGCGGTGCGCCCGCTCGCCCAGCCTGGCCAGGATGCGCTCGCTCATTTGCGACAGCGGCACGATTTCATCGACGGCGCCCAGCGCCACCGCTTCGCGGGGCATGCCGTACACCACACAGCTGGCCTCGTCCTGCGCCAGCGTCTGCGCGCCCGCCTTTTTCATCGCCAGCAGGCCGGCGGCGCCGTCCTTGCCCATGCCGGTCAGGATGACGCCGATGGCGTTCTTGCCAGCGGCCTCGGCGGCGGAATAGAACAGCACGTCCACCGATGGGCGGTGACGGTTGACCGGCTCGCTTGTTTCGAGCTCGATCACATAGTTGGCGCCGCTGCGCCCAAGCTTCATGTGCGCCTCGCCGCCCGGGGCCAGGTACACGTGGCCGGGCAGCACGCGTTCGCCGTGCACGGCCTCGCGCACCGTCACCGCGCACAGGTTGTCCAGGCGCTGCGCGAACGAGCGGGTAAAGCCCGCCGGCATGTGCTGGGTGATGAGGATGGCGGGGCTGTCCGGCGGCAGCGGCAGCAGCACTTCGCGTATGGCCTCGGTGCCGCCCGTGGACGCGCCAACGATGATGAGCTTTTCGGTGCTCGCCAGGGGCTTGCGTAGCATCGCTGGCGGCGCAGCCGACGCCGGGCGCGCGCGCGGTCGGGCGCGGGCCGTGGCCCGTATCTTGTCGGCGATGACCTCGGTGTACTCCAGCAATCCATCGCGGATGCCGAGCTTGGGCTTGGTGACGAAGTCGACCGCGCCCAGCTCCAGCGCGCGCAGCGTGATTTCCGACCCGCGCTCGGTCAACGACGACACCATCAGCACCGGCATGGGCCGCAGCCGCATCAGCCTTTCCAGGAAATCCAACCCGTCCATCCGGGGCATTTCCACGTCCAGCGTCAGCACGTCCGGGTTGTGGCGCTTGATCAGCTCACGCGCCACGAGCGGGTCTGGCGCGGTCGCGACGACCTCCATGTCCGGCTGGCTGTTGATGATTTCTGTCATCAGCCCGCGCACGAGGGCCGAATCGTCTACACAGAGCACGCGAATCTTCTTCATGGGTGGCTAGTTCGCTGGTCGTGGTCCGCCACCCCGCTACGCCGCTGCGCGCACGCAGTCGTAGACGGTCTGGCCACGCAGCCGGAACGCATCGGTGATATAAGTAAAGTTCTCGGAATGTCCCGCAAACAACAGCCCGCCCGGCTTGAGCAGCGGCACGAAGCGCTGCAGGATCGTCGCCTGGGTGGGTTTGTCGAAATAGATCATCACGTTGCGGCAGAAGATCGCGTCAAACCGGCGATCACCCAGCCGCCAGTCGGCCGCCAGCAGGTTCAGCGGCGCGAATTCCACCATCGCGGCGACTTCGGGCTTGACCTTGACCTGCCCGGCGCGGGCGCCCTTGCCGCGCAAGAAAAAGCGCTTGAGCCGCTCAGGCGATAGCCTTTCGACCCGGTCGATGGGGTAAACGCCTTCGCGGGCGCGCTGCAGCACGTTGGTGTCGATGTCGGTAGCGTAGACCGTGGCATTGGCCGCGCGCTGGCCCAGCGCCTCGATCAGCGTGATGGCAATCGAATAAGGCTCCTCGCCTGTGGACGCCGCGCAGCACCAAACGGCAAAGGGGCCGGGGCGGCTGCGCGCCAGGTCGGCCAGGATGGGAAAGTGATGCGGCTCGCGGAAAAACGCCGTCAGGTTGGTCGTCAACGCGTTGACGAAGTTCTGCCACTCAGCGCTGTCCGGGTCCTGCTCCAGGCCGTCCAGGTAGCTGGCAAAATCGCCTAACTCCAGGGCGCGCAGGCGCCGCGCGAGGCGGCTGTAGACCATCTCGCGCTTGTGCTCGCCCAGCGAAATCCCGGCGCGTTCGTAAATCATGCGCCGCACGCGGGCAAAGTCGGCGTCGCGAAACTCGAACTGACGCTCGACCGAAATATTCGGAGCCGCCACCGCGCTAGCCACCCCAGTCTTCGGCGGCCCGTCAGGCGGCCGCGCGCTCGACCAACGCCATTTCCTCGCTGGTCATCAGTTTTTCGATGTCGACCAGGATCAGCATGCGCTCGTCCACGGTGCCCAGCCCCGTCAGATATTCGGTCGACAGCGTCGCGCCGAACTCGGGCGCCGGCCGGATCTGCGCGGCACTGAGCATCAGCACGTCGGAGACGCCGTCGACGACGATGCCCACCACGCGGCGGTCCAGGTTCAGGATGATGACCACCGTCTGCTCGTTGTATTCGACCTTGCCCAGGTTGAACTTGATGCGCAGGTCGACGATGGGCACGATGATGCCGCGCAGATTGGTCACGCCCTTGATGAAGGGTGGCACGTTGGCGATGCGGGTCACCCCGTTGGCGTCATAGCCGCGGATTTCCTGAACCTTCAGGATGTCGATGCCGTATTCCTCGTCACCCAGCGTGAACACCAGGAATTCCCTGCCGACGTCCTCGGCGCGCCCGGTCTGGTTAGTCGAATGCGTGGCCATAACAATGCTCCGTCAATTCAGTATTGCGTCGGGCTGCGCCCATTTTTCCCGGTTGGCGCGCGACAGCGCGAAGACGTCGACGATCAGCGCGACGCTGCCGTCGCCCATGATGGTGGCTGCCGAAATGCCGGGCACCTTGCGGTAATTGGCTTCCAGGTTCTTGACCACGACCTGGTGCTGGCCGACCAAGTGGTCGACCAACAACGCGAAGCGCCGCTCCTCGGCCTGCATGATCACCGCGATGGCCTGGGTGGGGTCGGTCTGTGCGCCCTCGACCGAGAACACGCGGTGCAGCTCGACCAGCGGCAGGTATTCCCCGCGCACGTGGATGACGCGCTCGTTGCCCGCGACTGAATGGATCTGCTCCATGGTCGGCTGCAGCGACTCGGTGACGTGGTTCAGTGGCAAGATGAAGGTTTCGGCACCCACGCGCACCGACATGCCATCCAGGATGGCCAGCGTCAGCGGCAAGATGATGCGCGTGGTCGTGCCCTGGCCAGGCCGCGAGAACAGCTGCACGTGGCCGCCCATGTCCTGGATGTTGCGCCGGACCACGTCCATGCCCACGCCGCGGCCGGAAATGTCCGTGACCTGTTCGGCCGTGGAAAACCCAGGTGCAAAGATCAGTTGCCAGACCTCGTCGTCGCTGGCGTTTTCGCTGACCGGTATGCCCTGCTGGGCGGCCTTGGCCAGGATGCGCTCGCGGTTCAGGCCGGCGCCGTCGTCGCTGACCTCGATGACGATGTTGCCACCGTTGTGCTGCGCCGACAGGATGAGCTGGCCGACCGGGTCCTTGCCCGCGGCGATGCGCTTTTCAGGTGTTTCGATGCCGTGGTCCAGGCTGTTGCGCACCAAGTGCGTCAGCGGGTCGATGATGCGTTCGATCAGGCTCTTGTCGAGTTCGGTGGCGCGTCCATAGGTCTGCAGCTCGATCTGCTTGCCCATTTTGGCGGCGATGTCGCGCACCATGCGCGGGAATCGGCTGAACACGTAGTCCATCGGCATCATGCGGATGGACATGACCGCCTCTTGCAGGTCGCGCGCATTGCGCTCGAGCTGCTCCATGCCGTTGAGCAGCCGGTCGTGCAGCACCGGGTCCAGGGTCGAGGCCATTTGCGCCAGCATGGCCTGGGTGATGACCAGCTCACCGACAAGGTTGATGATCTGGTCGACCTTTTCCACGCCCACGCGGATGGAGCTGGATTCCTTGTCGGCCGCGGACTGCGCCGGGCGCGAGCGCGCCGGCGCATTGCCCGGCCGGGTGGCCGCAGGCTGAAGTGCCGCGGCGCGGGCAGCATCGGCGCCGGCCGCGGCCGATGCCTGCGCCGGCGCAGCCGGGGCGGCTTGCGGCGCGCCAGCGGCAAAGTTTTCCGCTGCCTGGGCAAAGGCATCCAGGTCGCCCGCGGCGGTGGCCGGGGTGGCCTCGGCCGCCGGCTGTGCCGGCAGCGGCTCGTGGGTGATGCTGATCTGGTCGGCGTCGATGATGAAGCAGCACACCGCCTCGATGTCCTCGGCGCTGCACGTGCTGTCGACCCAGGCCGTCAGCGTGTCCTCGCCCTGCTCGCTACGCAGCACGCGACCCAGGTTGCCGAGCTCTTCGAGTAGCGACTGCGCGTCCTTGGGCTTGACGCGCACGATGCGCACGCACAGCGGGCCTTGGCCAGCCTGGGCCGCGGAGGCGCCAGTGGGCGTGGCAGCCGGAGCCGGGACGGCCGAGGCAGCTTGCGCAGCGGGCGCCACGGGCTGGGAAGGCGCGGACTGGACGGGCGCAGGCGCGGCATCGGCCGGCACGGCGCCCTGCCCTCGCTCCTCCAGCGCCAGCTGGCGCAGCACGGCGCAGATCCGTTCGTAGGCTTGCGAATCGGGCTCCTCGGACGCCCGGTATGCATCAAGCTGGCCTTTGAGCACGTCCTTGGTTTCCAAAAAGGTATCGATCATGTGCGGACGCAGCGCCATCTCGCCGCGCCGGATGGCGTCGAGCAGGTTTTCCAGCAGGTGGGTGGTCTCGGCCAACTGCTTGAAGCAGCCAAACGTGGCCGCGCCGCCCTTGATCGAATGAGCGGCGCGGAAGATGGCGTTGAGCTGCTCGATGTCCGGGGAGCCCGCATCCAGCTCCAGCAGGAGCTGCTCCATTTCGGCCAGCAACTCGTCGGCCTCGTCGAAGAAAGTCTCGTAGAACTGGCTAAGGTCCACGCCAGAAGTCATCTTGCCCTCGCCTGATCCTGCACCTGTGCGTACTCAAGCAACTCGGCAACCATGTCGACCAGCACCTCCGGATCCACTGGCTTGTTCAGCCAGCCGCTCACACCCAGACCGCGGGCGGCGTCCTTGCTGGCCTGGTCTTCCTCGGTGGTCAGCACCAGCACCGGGACTGCCCGGGTGGCGGCGTTGTCGCGCAACCCACGCACCAAGTCCAGCCCGCCCATGACCGGCATGTTCCAGTCAGTCACCACCAGGTCCGGCGCCGCCTGCTGCGCGCGCGCCAGCGCGTCGCGGCCGTTGCCCGCCGTCACCACCGACCAGCCCCGTTGCGCCAGCGCACTTTCGACGATCATGCGCATCGTCGTCGAATCGTCTGCCACCAGAATGGTTGCGGCCATGGCTAGCTCCCTGCTCCTGCTACTTGGGTCTGTCCGGCTGGCGCTGCGGCCGAAGCCGCCGCAGGCGCCCCGCTGGGCGCTGCCTGCCCACGCGCCGCTTGGATGATTTCTTCGCTGCTCATGGGGGTGACGCCGGCTGCAGCGGCGTTTTCCTCTTCGATGCGACGCTGGGTGCGTTCGTTGAGCACGACGAGGCTAATACGGCGGTTAACGGCAGCGTACGGGTCGTCTTTAACCAGGCTCATGCTGGAGGCCAGCCCCATGATGCGCATGACCTTGCCCTCCTGCAGGCCACCGGCGACCAGTTCTTGGCGCGACGCATTGGCCCGGTCGGCCGACAGCTCCCAGTTGCTGTAGGCACGCTCGCCGCGGGCGTATTGCACCGCGTCGGTGTGCCCGGCGATGCTGATCCGGTTGGGCAGTTCGTTGAGCAGCGGCCCCAGCTCGCGCAGGATGTCGCGCATGTAGGGCTGGACCGTGGCGCTGCCTGTGGCGAACATCGGCCGGTTCTGGTTGTCGATGATCTGGATCCGCAGGCCTTCGGACGTGATGTCCAGCAGCAGCTGCGGCCGGAACGCCTTGAGCACCGGGTTGGTCTCGATCAGGTTGTCCAGCTTGCGCTTGAGGTTTTCCAGCCGGATGCGGTCGCGACGCTCGCTGTCGGTTTCCTGTGGCCGCACGCGGTTGCCGTCGGCGCGGTGCACGTCGCCGTCGTTGCGGGTCGGGTCGGCGCCGCCGCCCGGCACCGCGCTGGTGTTGGCGCTGTTGTTGGGCCCGGTCGTCAGCGCCACCGCCAGCGGCATGCGGAAATATTCGGCAATGCCCTTGAGGTTTTCCCGGGGGATGATGCTAAGCAGCCACATCACCAAGAAAAACGCCATCATGGCAGTAATGAAGTCCGCGTAGGCGATCTTCCAGCTTCCCCCGTAATGCGGGCCATGATGCGCCTTCTTGCGGCGGATCACCACCCGGTGGGTGTTGGCTGCGCTCATGACGACCCTCCGTCAGGCACGGCTGCTCTTGGCCTGGCGCACGTGCTCTTCGAGCTCGGTGAACGACGGGCGCACCATCGAGAACAGTACCTTGCGGCCGAATTCCACGGCCAGTTGCGGGGGGTAGCCGTTCATGCTGGCAAGCAGCGTCGTCTTGATGCACTCAAGGATCTTGACCGACTCGCTGGTGCGCCGCTCCACCCGCGAGGCAAGCGGCGCGACGAAACCGTAGGCCAGCAGCACGCCCAGGAAGGTGCCCACCATGGCCTTGGAGATCAAATCGCCCAACACTGCGGGCGGCTGGTCCACCGCCGCGAGCGCCTTGATCACCCCCAGCACCGCCGCCACGATGCCGAAAGCTGGCAGCGCGTCGGCCACGTTGCGCAGCGCATGCGACGGCACGTCGCGCTCATGGCGGTAAGTTTCGATTTCCTCGTCCATGAGGGTTTCGATCTCGAAGGGGCTCATGTTGCCGCTGATCATGATACGCAGGTAATCCGTGATGAATTCCATCAACTTCGGATCACGCATGATGCTGGGGTAGTCGGCAAAGATCGGGCTGTTGGCTGGGTCTTCGATGTGCGATTCGATGGCCATTAGCCCTTCGCGGCGTGCCTTGTTCAGCAGCACGTACAGCAGGGCCATCAGCTCCATGTAGACCGCCTTGTTGTACGGCGCGCCCTTGATCGCGTGCGGGATGGATTGCATCACCAACCCCAGCGACTTGCGGCTATTGCCGGCCAGGAAAGCCCCCAGCGCCGACCCGGCGATCAGGGTCAGCTCGAATGGCTGGTACAACGCGCCAAGATGGCCGCCCAACCCGATGAAGCTTCCGATGACGGAAACGAGGACGACCAGGTATCCAAAGACGATCAACACGAGAGGGCCTCTGCCAAGAATGAATCCGGAATCCGCCCCGCATCATCCCCTGATCGCCCCGCCGCAAAAGCGGGGGTCAGAGGGGATTTTCCGGGGTTTCTTGGGGCTTTTGGAGCTTGCCCGGGCGATCAGGCCCGCGCGTCGGACGACAACGCGGCGCGCGCAGCCTTTTCGCGGGCGGCCGCGCGCGTCTTGCCGGCGCGTGGAGGCGGACGGCAGATCGCGCACACGAAATCCGCCTGCGGATCATGCGCATGGGCGATGAAGCGGCCACTGCACTGGCGGCATTCGGACAGCTGCAGCATGCCGCTGTCGAAAAAGCGCACCAGCATCCAGGCGCGGGTAAAGCTGAGCACCGGCTCGGTGGGGTCGGCACCGCCCGAGCGGTCGGTGTGCTCCAGGTAGAGCTTGTACGCGTCGATGACGGCGCGTATGCCCTGGCTGGGCGTGTTCTCCGTCAGGAAGCGGTAGACGTTGTAGAACAGCGACGAGTGGATGTTCGGCAGCCAGGTCATGAACCAGTCCACCGAAAACGGCAGCATCCCCTTCGGGGGCGAACAGCCGCGGATCTCGCGATACAGGCGCGCCAGCCTGTCATGGCTGAGGCTGGTTTCGGCCTCCAGCACCTGCAGGCGCGCGCCGAGCTCGATCATCTTGCTGGCAAGCAGGATCTCGTCCGCTTCCTTGGTGACGCTTTTGCTACCCATGATGCCCGGTCCGTCAGCTCATCTGCTCGACCGGCTGCTTGGACAGGAGAATCGTGGCGTGCGCTTGCTGCAAAGCGCCCCCCAGGACGTCGTGGGTCAGGGCGGAAAGCAGGCTGTAATCGTCGAAGCGGAAGCGGCACAACAGCGAGCTGGAACTGGCCAGCTTGACCAGCTGCGCCGGTGACAGCCGCATCAGGATATCGGCCACTTCGTTGCTGAACCCCAGGCGGAAAATCGCCGACGCGTAGTCGTCACGCAGCATGCGCTGGGCTAGCAGGAGGTAAGACAGGTTGACCTCGCGGATATCGCCAAGCAACGATTCATCAGCCAGTTTCACCACACCAGACTCCTTCCGGAGGGGATTGATGCAAAGCGGATGGCCGTCCCCCCCGGTTGCTACTCGACGACCCCCACTCGGTTGAATCTTTAAGCGATTTGTATCATTTGATCGCATATTTGATTCAATGTACCACGGATAGTGTCATTCTTGGCACCAAATATGACAAATTATGGGATCTTTACAACAATACCTTTGTAACGCAACTGAATGAAAGGACGTTTGAGATTAATCAGGCGAACAAACGAGGGTTAGCGGCCCTACTTGCCCGATTGCCGCAGGGGCCGGCGGGCCGACAATCTCTGATCGCATTTGCCTTTCCGGACCGCCCTGCATGCCCCGTTCCGAGGACCGCCTGGCCGAAGAGCACGCCGCGCTGGTGCGCCGGCTGGCGCTGCAGCTGCTTGCCCGGCTGCCGGCCAGCATCGAGCTCGACGACCTCATCCAGGCCGGCATGATCGGCCTGCTGGACGCGGTGCGCCGCTACCGAGAACTGCCCGACGCGCAATTCGAAACCTACGCCACCGCCCGCATCCGCGGCGCCATGCTGGATGAGCTGCGCAACCAGGACTGGCTGCCACGCAGCGTGCGTACCAAGGCCCGCCGCATCGAACAAGCCGTGCAGCGCGCCGAACAGCGCCTGCAGCGCCCGCCGGGCGACGCCGAAATCGCCGAAGAACTGGGCCTGACCCTGGACGAATACCAGGCACTGCTTAGCGACGCCCAGGGCATCCAGATCCTGCACTATGAAGACTTCGGCGAAGACGCCTCCGAACCCTGGCAGGAACGCAGCGCGCCCGCCGACGCCGGCGCCGACCCCCTGTCGCGCTTGCTGGCCGGAGACCTGCGCGCAGCACTCATCCAGGCCATCGACGACCTGCCCGAACGGGAAAAACTGCTGCTGTCGCTGTACTACGAACAAGGCCTGAACCTGAAGGAAATCGGCGCCGTCATGGGCGTGACCGAAGGCCGCGTCTGCCAGCTGCGCAGCCAAGCCATTGCCCGCATCCGCGCCCACCTGCACGCCAGCGCCTGGCAGGACGTGCCCAGCGACGCCCAGATCGCACAGTTGATCTAGATGCGTCCCCGGGGGCTAAAGCTCGCAAATCTAATGCCGTTATCCGACGCAACAGGCGCCAACGCGCCTGCTAGTTGGGCGGCCCTTTAGCTGCCCAGTTTGAAGAAGCCTTTCTCTCTTGGGAGCTAACAATGGCTGCAGTGATCAACACCAACTACTTGTCCCTGGTTGCCCAAAACAACCTGAACAAGTCGCAATCGGCCCTGGGCAACGCCATCGAGCGCCTGTCCTCGGGCCTGCGCATCAACAGCGCCAAGGACGACGCCGCCGGCCTGGCGATCGCCAACCGCTTCACCGCCAACGTGCGCGGCCTGACCCAGGCGGCCCGCAACGCCAACGACGGTATCTCGCTGGCGCAAACGACCGAAGGGGCCACTGCCGAAATCACCACCCACCTGCAGCGCATCCGTGAACTGGCGGTGCAGGCGCAAAACGGCACGTACTCGTCGAGCGATCTGGCCTCCATGCAGGCAGAAATCGACCAGCGCCTGGCCGACATCGATCGCATCAGCCAGCAAACCGACTTCAACGGCGTCAAGGTTCTGGCGTCCGACATCACGCTGAGCCTGCAAGTCGGCGCCCGCGATGGCGAAACCATCACCGTCAATTTGAAGGAAATCAGCGTCGAAACGCTGAAACTGGGAGAATTCAGCGTCGCCGGCCCGTCGGGCACCACCACTGCGTACAGCACCGGCTCCGCCACTGCCTTCTTCAAGTCGGTCAACGGTGCCGGTGACTCGGTCGGCGTCACGGCGAGCGCCGTCACGGTGACGGACCTTTCGGGCCAATCGGGCTTCGACGCTTCGGACCTGGTCCAGGATTCCCGCGGAAACTGGTACGTCGTCGGCACCGATGCTTCCGGTGCCACCGCGTACTTTGCCGCGAGCGTCACCATCAAGGCTGGCGAATCGGGTACGACCGCCTCGGATGCCACCTACAACCCCACCGCCACGGTGACCTTCGACTCCACCAAGGCCTTGAAGGTCGCCAGCACGGATCCGCTGGCTGCCATTGACGTGGCCTTGAACAAGGTCGACACGCTGCGCAGCGACCTGGGTGCCATCCAGAACCGGCTGGAATCGACGGTTGCGAACCTGAACAACATCGTCAACAACCTGTCGGCCTCCCGCTCGCGCATCGAGGATGCGGACTACGCCGTGGAAGTGTCCAACATGACCCGTGCGCAGATCCTGCAACAAGCAGGTACGGCGGTGCTGGCGCAAGCCAACCAAGTGCCTCAGACCGTTCTGTCGCTGTTGCGGTAAGCGGCCATCCAGATTGCGGCCGGCCTCACTCGGTCGGCCGCTTGGCCAAACAGCCCGATCCCGTTATCACGGGTTCGGGCTTTTTTTTTTGGGCGCGTGATCCATGAATAGCGGCCGGTTTGGGCCGCACTCCCATCCATTGATCCTGCCGTGCCCACATTAGTATCGCCGGAGCTTTCCCGGTGATAGACCATGGCCCCACCTCGCCGCACACGCCCTGATGCACGCCGCCATCCACCCAAGATCTTAGGCTTGACGCTCGAAGAAGCCAGGGCTAGGACGCGCCAGTTCCCTAGGCAACCGTTGGGCTGGCAAAGCCTGGCGGCACACCTTGCCGAATCCGGCAATTTGGCTGAAGCGGAAAAAGCCCTTGCGCGCGCCCTCGAAAATGATCCGGATAACGCACAAACGCTACGGATTCTAGCCGACCTAGCTTCAAAAAAAGGCGATGACATAGGCGCAAGGCAATACCTGGAACGCGCCTTGGCTCTGGAGCCTGAGCACATCGGCGCGAACATCAAGCTCGCCGAACTGCTGCACCTGGCGGGTAGCCATGAAGACGCCCTGCAGTACCTGGACCGTGTTCCGGCGGATGGCAGCCATCGCGTGACTCTGCTCGCCCTGCGCGGCCTGGTCATGCTTGCCCAGGGGAGGCCCGTGGAGGCAGAACAATTGTTCTCGGCCCTGACAGCAGCCGAGCCGAACAATTTTTCGCACTGGAACAATCTGGGCAATGCCAAGCGCGAACTGGGCAAGCTGGAGGAAGCTGACGCGTGCTACCTGAAGGCCGCATCCCTGACCCGCGTCAACCCGCAGCCCCTGGCCAACCGGCTCACCAACCTGCACTACATGCCGGCAGCCACGCAGGAAGCCATCTTCGAGGCCTGCACCCAGTGGGGAGCCCTTTTCCAGCCCGAGCAGCGGCCGGTACGTCCCGAGCCGCGGGATAAATCGCCCGGCCGGACGCTGCGACTGGGCATGATCTCAGACGGCTTCCGGGCACATCCCGTCGGATCCATGACCACCACGGCGCTCGAACGGCTAGCGAGGCTCGGTTTCGAAATCTACGCCTATTCGAGCAGCAAGATCGTCGATCACATCACCCAGCGGTTGATGTCCATCGCCACTTCCTGGACGTCGATCCACCACCTGGGTGATGAAGCCCTGGCGCAAAAGATCCGCGACGACGGCATCGACATCCTCATCGATCTCTCCGGTTTTAATGCCGGGTCACGCATGCGCGTCATGGCGATGGAACCTGCCCCGATCCTCGTCAAATGGGTCGGCGGGCTGATCAATACCACTGGGGTCGCTGCGATCGATTACCTAATCACCGACGCCATAGAATCCCCGCCGGGCACCGACCAGCTGTACACCGAAAAGCTGATCCGGATGCCCGACGACTACATATGCTTCGTTCCGCCGCTACGTGCGCCGGCCGTGCAGCCCCCACCGCTATCGCGCAATGGTTACGTCACGTTTGGCTGCTTCAACAATCCGACGAAAGTCAACGAACCCTTGCTGAAGGAATGGGCCAAGCTCCTGCATGCCGTGCCCGGATCGAAGCTGTTCCTCAAAGGTGTGGCATTCGGGCATGAAAGTGGCCGGGAGCGGGTGCTGCGCATTCTGGCCGAATCGGGCATTGCGCGCGAACGCGTGCGGCTGGAGGGGAAATCACCCCATTCACAGTTGCTTGCCGCCTACAACGAAGTCGACATCGCGCTGGATCCCTGGCCCTATTCCGGTGGCCTGACCACCTGCGAGGCCATGTACATGGGGGTACCGGTGATTACCCGGCCCGGCCCGACTTTCGCCGGACGACACTCCGCCACCCACCTCATCAATGCTGGCATGCCGGAATTGGTGGCCAAGGATTGGGATGACTATAGGCGTCTTGCAATAGATCTAGCCTCCGATGTCGCCAGCCTGACGACGATACGCCGCCATTTGCGGGATATCCTGCTGCAATCCCCAGTATGCGACGCAGCCAGATTCTCCCGAAACTTGGCACACGCCCTGCGCGCTATATGGCAGCGATACTGCGCGGGCAAACCCCCCGCTTCCTTGCGCTTTGTCGATGGTCATCCGCAGTTCGAGGACGACGATGCCCCCACACTGTTGGCCGCGCCTTCTCCCGACAAGGACAGCTTTTCTTTTTCGTTCCAGGGCAAAGTGGTCGCGCTCGACCACGGCTGCACCTTGATCGACAACAGCGCGCTGCAAGCGATCAGCGACGTAAATGCGCTAGAACTCGTTTGCCTGGACCCGGCTGGCTGCCTTGGGCAATCCGGCAAGCAGTACCCCAAGCAATGCATTGCTTCCTACCACAGCCACATCGCCCTGGGTGACGGGCAGCCCGCCACGCTCTACGCTTGCATCGACGGCACGGCAAGTGGCACCTTGCAGCCGCACACCTCAGCCTACCTGCTACCAGTGATCCGGCTTTCCATGCAGGTCATCGCAAGGTTGCCCATTCCGACCGTGCGGTTGGATGACATCAAGGGTCTTTCCACCCTCGACTGGTTGGCCTTGGGGCCGGCCCATGACAACCAAGAAATTCTCCTTGGCGGTAAACGCCTCTTGCAACAAGCGCTCGTCATCCATGTCCGTGTGCCGCTGGTGGAAACCTATGAAAACCAATCCGACCTATCGGCGGTGATCCGGCTGCTCGCCGGCCACGGATTCCGTTTGCTGCACCTGACCAACCCGGCGTATCGAAGCTATTTCACTGAGAAGGACAGCTCGAATCCAAGTTCGGGATCCCAACAGATCTCGATTGACGCGGTCTTTATCCCGGACGAGGCGCGCCTGCAGGCGTTAGGCCCTAATCCGCTGAAGAAGCTGGCTTTTATCCTCCACACTGCTTACGGCGCTCACGACGCCGCCTACCATGCGTTGCAGCAGCTCGGCGACGACACTGCCGAGCGATACCTGGAAAGCCTGAACGCAAGTAAACCGAATCCCGTCGCTGCACTGCAGCCAGAATCGTCGTCCGCCATGCTGCGGACTCACCCTCAAAACAGAAAGATCGTGCATGTGTGCTTCAACAACATGCACGTCCAAAGCTTCATCCAGCTGGTTGCAGGGGAAAGCTTTTCGGATGGAATCCTGCACCAAGTCCTTATCGAGAAAACCCGTTCCGTCTCTGGCTACGACGTTCCCACCGGCAACAGCGCCGATGTCAGGTACTTCGACAAGGAGACGCAACTCCAGGCGGTCACGGACTTCCTGCTGCAGCCAGATGTCGAAGCCATTTTCATCCACGGGTTGTTCTTCGACTGGCAAAAGCAACTGATCCGAGCGGTCGGCCCCACAAAAAAAATCATATGGGTGATCTGGGGCGGCGACCTGTACAACCCGATTGCCCGCAGGCAACCGCTGCGTGAAGTCGTGCGCCACATCAGTGCCGTCGCGACAGGCGTCGACGGCGACTACCGGCTCTTTGAACAGGTCTACGGCGCTCGCCCGCGCCTACAGTTTGCCTACCCGACACAAACGGAGTTCCAGTTCATCGAACAGCCCAAGGAGAAGTCGAGGCTAATTTTCGTGGGCAATAGCGGCGACCGCAGCAACGGGCACCTTGAGATCCTTGCATCCCTGTCCCGGAAAAGCGACATCGGCTCCTACGACATCGTCCTTCCCGTGGCATACAACCTTGCACCGGCATACGAAGAGGAACTGCGCAACCATATCCGGGTACTCGGTCTATCGAAGCGCACGCAGCTGCTCACCAAGCTGATGCCACAGGACCAGTATTTCGCCTGGCTGGCCACGGCAGAAATCCTGGTCACCGCACACCATCGCCAACAGGGAATGTTCAACCTGATGGCCGCACTGTACTTCGGTTGCAAGACGATCTTGCGCAAGGACATCCAGGTCGGCGACGTGCGCATGCGCAATCCGAGCTGGGAAGTCCTGACGGAAAAAATGAACGCCCAGATCACCGATTTTGATGACTTTGTAAGGCTGGAGAAACTCTCCGATCTGCCGGCACTGAGTGCATCTGCCTGGCAACGGCAGCGGGAAGGCGTGCTTCGCTTCAACCGGCGAAGCGACCTACAGGCCATGCTACGTGAGCAGTTTGCAAGGGCAAGAGACCTGCGGGCAGGCACACCGGTGATTGAGCCGGTCGCTTCGCGCATCGACGGTGACTGATAATGAACCGCACCTTGCCATTCAACAAACCGTTTCAGTCAGGAAACGAGCTGCGCTATGTTGCCCAAGCACAGGCAACCGGCCGGCTGGCGGGCGACGGTCCATTCACCAAGCGCTGCCACGCTTGGCTGGAAGCGCGCTGTGCCAGTCCGAGGGCTCTCCTGACGAACTCCTGTACCGCAGGATTGGAGCTGGCTGCGCTGCTGCTTGACATCCGACCAGGTGACGAGGTCATCATGCCTTCGTACACCTTCGTCTCCACGGCCAACGCCTTCGTGTTGCGAGGCGCCATCCCTGTTTTCGTCGACATCAGGCAGGACACGCTCAATCTCGACGAAGGCCGGATCGAGGATGCCATCACGCCCAAGACACGTGCGATCGTACCGGTGCACTATGCCGGTGTGGCGTGCGAAATGGATGCCATCATGGCAATCGCGCGGCGCCACGGATTGCAGGTGGTGGAAGACGCAGCGCAGGGCCTGTTGGCATCGTACAAAGGAGCCCCCCTGGGCAGCATCGGCGACGTCGGCGCGTTGAGTTTTCACGAAACGAAGAACGTCGTGTCCGGAGAAGGCGGCGCTCTGCTGGTGAACGACCCGCAGATGATCGCTCGTGCCGAAATCATCCGGGAAAAGGGCACGGACCGCAGCCGGTTCCTACGGGGCGAGATCGACAAGTACACGTGGCAGGAAGTCGGATCGTCTTTTCTTCCGAGCGAACTGATGGCCGCGTTCCTGCTGGCACAGCTCGAACACGCAGCCGACATCACCGAAGCGCGCATCCAAGCATGGAATTACTACCATAACGCGCTGGCGCCACTGGAAGAAAAAGGACTGTTGCGCCGTCCGGTCGTTCCAGCACATTGCCGGCACAACGCCCACATTTATTACGTCCTGCTCGATCCCTCCCGCGATAGGCAACGCCTGCTCACCAACCTGAAGGCATCGGGCGTGGCCGCCGCGTCGCACTACGTGCCACTGCATTCCTCCCCGGCGGGCCGCCGCTATGGCCGCGTCCACGGGGACATGCGTGTCACTGACTCTCTGTCAACGCAGATCGTGCGGCTGCCCTTGTGGGTCGGTTTGTCGCGCGTTGACCAGGATTACGTCGTCCAACAATTGGAAAAGGCCCTGGCCGGCCGCTGAGGCAATCCCAATAGCGATGAAAAACCGCATCCCGGATACCCCCGTCGTCGACGCTCCCCGGCGCAAGGGCATCATTCTCGCCGGCGGGAACGGAACCCGGCTCTATCCCATGACGCGTGGCATTAGCAAGCAACTGCTACCCGTCTTCGACAAGCCCATGATCTATTACCCGCTCTCGGTGCTCATGCTGGCGAGAATCCGGGAGATCCTGATCATTTCCACGCCTGGCGACCTGCCCCGGTTCCAACAACTACTGGGCACTGGCGAAGACATCGGCATCGAATTGACCTATGCCGTTCAACCGATACCCAGGGGGTTGCCGGACGCCTTCCTGGTGGGCGAAAAATTCATCGGAAATGACAGCGTCACCCTCATCCTCGGCGACAATATATTTTACGGAACGGGATTGAGCACCATGCTTGCGCGCGCCAACCAGCGCACCGACGGCGCCACGGTTTTTAGCTACCAGGTGACAGACCCTCGACCATTCGGTGTCGTGTCGTTCGACGAAAACGGCCGAGCCATCGACCTCGAAGAGAAACCACGATTTCCAAAATCCAACCACGTCGTCACCGGCCTCTATTACTACGACAACAAGGTGATCGAAATGGCCCGGGAACTTAAACCGTCCGCCCGTGGCGAAATCGAGATAACCGACCTCAACCGCCAGTACCTGGAACAGGGCAAATTGGCCGTTCAGCCGCTGGGACGTGGTTTTGCCTGGCTTGATACCGGAACGCCGGAAGGGCTGCTCGATGCCGCGAACTTTGTCGCCACGGTAGAACACCGCCAGGGTTTCAAGATTGCCTGCATAGAAGAGATTGCCTGGCGCCAGGGTTGGGTGGGAAACGAAGGACTGCTGAAGCTTTCCAGGAAATACGGCAAATGCGCATATGCTGACTATTTGTCCCGGTTGGCGCAAGACATGCCGACTGTGTCCTGACCGGCGCGCCCATGCGAACAGCCCCGATTTCCCCTTGGAGCGCACGCTGGCCGTGGCCCAATGCCTTGCTTCCCACGCCGGAGACAGGGTCTAGCGACCTTGTGGCGAGCTCCCCTTCCGCCCACATCGCTCCCCGGCGCACGCGACCAACTGCCGGCCATGTCGTCCGTCCATCGACCTGGGCGATGAATCATCGCCAGCATGGCAAGACTCGTCATTCCAGGAAACGTCGGTGATGAAAAAAATTGCCATCGTGCAGTCCAACTACATTCCCTGGAAGGGCTACTTCGACCTAATCGCCGCAGTCGACGAGTTCATCCTGTACGACGACATGCAGTACACGCGCCGGGATTGGAGAAATCGCAACCAAATCAAGACGCCGCAAGGAGTTCAATGGCTGACCGTCCCCGTGCGCGTCAAGGGTAGATTCCATCAAAAGATCCGAGATACGGAAATCGACGGACATGATTGGGCCGCACACCATTGGAAAACCTTGGCGCAGAACTATCGCCGCGCCCCATACTTCACCGCGCTATCAGAGTGGTTGGAACCGCTTTACCTGGCTAGTGAACCGGCCACCTACATCTCGGAACTAAACAGGCGCTTCATTGAGGCCATTTGCCGCTATTTGGGGATTTCGACGAAGATTACTTCCTCCTCCGATTACCAGCTCGTCGACGGCAAGACCGAAAGGCTTGCCCATCTATGCATCCAAGCTGGCGGTTCCGAGTATGTATCCGGTCCGGCCGCGGCGACCTACCTCGACGAACGCGTGTTCTCCGAAATGGACATCAAGCTCACATGGTTTGACTACGTGGGTTATCCGGAGTACCCGCAGCTTTGGGGGGGGTTCGTCCATGGCGTGACCATACTGGACCTCCTCTTCAACTGCGGCCCCGATAGCGCCCGTTACATGAAATACGTCAAGTGAGCCTTTATTCCATGCTCCACGCTCCCCGGGCCGTGCCGCACCCGTTCCGCGGGCGGTTCTGCACTATCGGCGCACCGGTTCCTGGCCGATCGACCACCCTCTCCTACCCAAAACGCCAATGGAAAACCTAGACCAGTACGTGCAAGCCTACGAGGCTTCGTTCCCGTATGCCCGTGACAACCATGGCGTCTTGACCGCTTATGCACGGCAGCTGGTGGACGCATGCTTGAAGTTTTCAGGATCCATCGACTTATGCAGCCTGGGTATCGGCTACGAAATCGTCAGCCGCAGCCTGGCGACCCAGATCGGTGAGAAGATCCAGACCTATACCGCGGTAGAAGGTTCGGCACTACTCATCCAACGCTACAGGCAGCGGTCGGATTTTCCTTACAAGCTGAATCTCGTCCATGACTATTTCGAGACGTTCGAGACCGACCAGCGCTTCGATGTCATTGAAATGGGGTTCGTGCTCGAGCATGTCGATGATCCGGCGTTGATCGTGGAGCGCTTCTCCCGGATGCTCAAGCCGGCAGGAGTCATTTGTGCCGCCGTCCCGAACGCGCTGTCCTTGCACCGCCTGCTGGGCGCGCGTGCCGGTCTCCTCAAGGACCCCTACGCCCTCAGCGAATGGGACCTGCAGCTCGGCCACAAGCGCTACTTCGACCGGGATTCCTTCATCGATCTCTTTAGGCAGTGCAATCTGCGCATCACGAAAGAAGCGGGCCTAATGCTCAAACCCTTTTCCACCGCGCAGCTCAACGCACTTGATTTGCCCGACTCCGTGTGGGAAGTACTTTTCCACTCGGGTGACCTGGCACCTGCATATGCGTACGGCCTCTATGTGGAAGTCCGCCTTCCCGAGCGCCTACATGGCTAATACCGCGCTCGTCGTCGGTGGTGGCGGCTTCCAGGGACTGCCGGTCCTGCGCAGCCTGCACGCCATCGGCTGGCAGGCCGTCGTGGCCGACAGCGTGGCTCAGAGCCTGAACCGTTTCGAGGCTGATGGCTTCCACTTGATGCCGTTGGCCAAGTGCTTTGAGGCATTTCGGACGGAGTTGCTGTCTGCGATCCAGCGGCATGGCGTCAAGGCCATTTTCCCGACCACGATGTACGACCTTCCACCCCTGGCCAAGCTGCGACCGGCCTTGGAGAAGGCCGGCATCGAAGTCTATGCCAGCGCAGAAGAACTCGTCGCGCTCCTGGGCGACAAAGCTCGGACGATGGCGGCTTTCGCCGCAGACGGATTACCGGTCTTGGGAATCATACATCCAGACCATCACGATTTCTCGTTTCCGCTGATTGGCAAACCGCGTGCCGGTTGGGGTGGCCAGGGCATCGTCCGAATAGCCACGGCCGATGCTTGGCGCGACTTCGCACGCACGCACGCCGCATCGGACTACCTTTGGCAAAGGGAACTCGACGATTTCACCGAATGGTCGGTCGACTTTGCCATCGGCAAGACTGGGAGCTTGTCAAGAATGGTGTGCCGCAGGCGGATCCGGTCGACTGGGGGCTTTGCGGTCATCAGTGAGGTAGCTGACTCAGCCCCGGTCGAATACATCGCCCGGCAGGCTGCTTCCTGGCTGGCTGGCCAAGGTGGATATGGAATTTTCAATATCCAGATACTGGAGAAGGACGGCCAGCGCTGGCTGAACGACGTCAACCCGCGGCCGGGCACGTCGTCGGTGGCGGCCCTGGCTGCCGGCACGAACCTAGTTGAATTCTTGCTTGACCCTGCCGCGGCACCGGAGCCGGCCAGGCCCGGCACGCTCATCCGCACACTGAAAGACAGCTTCATCCCGAAACGGCCCGCCCGGATCGGTGCAGTTGTCTTTGATCTCGACGAGACACTGATATGCCAGAAAAGTTGGATGATGGACAAACTGGAACTGCTGCTGGCCGATTTTCCCGTCGATCTTGGAGCCGATCCGCTTTACCGATTCCGCCTGGAAGCGCTGCGAGTCATCGACGAGGGTCCGTGGCATCAGCTCATTGACATTGCACTTGCCCGATCGGGCTTGCCCGCGTCTCTGTCGGATACGCTGGTGGCACGGTGGCGGCAGCTCCATCCCGCCAAGGTTGCCATCCACCAGGATGGGCTAGCTTTCATCCGGGCACTCCAGGAAAGAAACATCCCTATCGCGCTGCTAAGCGACAATCCAGCCGCATCGCAGCGCCAGAAAATATCCCGCATCCCGGGCGATATCTCGTTTTCGTCAATCGTGCTCACTGAAACCCTTGGCGCCCCGAAACCCGATCCGAAAGGGTTTCTCCATGTGGCGCAGTCGCTGGACGTAGCGCCGGAGGAGCTGCTGATGGTCGGCGACAGCCCCTGGCGCGACGCGCTCGGTGCCCTGCACGCCGGCTACGCGGGAGCATGGATAGTTCGGCGTGCGGGCAGCATGACCAACGCAAAGCGTGACCTGTTTGAAAGAACATTCCCGTCCTTGAAAGACAGAATCGGGTGGATGGACTCACTATATGGTGCCGAGCATTTGCTTGAGCCCTGACGCTATCGCCGTCTGCCAGCGGGTCGGAGCGTCCGGCCAGGGCGCACGGAGATCAGCCCTGCGGCGGCAGCGGTGCCGCGCGAACGATGTCACTGCCATGACATGGCACCACGCCTGCGCAGCCGCTATGCTACGGGTTGCTTGCCTATCGGCTGCCGGCTCATGTCGGCGCATGCCTGCCGCCCGCCTGAGCTTCGTTCGCTTTTTATCCCTGGTTTCTTTCCTGACCGCATGCCCTCCCTTGATGCAGTAGGCCAGCATGGCGCTCCCGCGATCCTGATCACCGGCGGCGCCGGTTTCATCGGCTCGGCCGTCATCCGCTACATCCTGCGCCATACCGCGCACCGTGTCGTCAACGTCGACAAGCTGACCTACGCTGGCAACCTGGCCGCGGTGGCTGAAGTCAGCAGCGATCCCCGCTATGCGTTCGAGCGCATCGATATCTGCGATGCACACGCCATGCGCCGCGTCTTTGCACAGTACCGCCCTGCGGCGGTGATGCACCTGGCGGCAGAATCGCACGTGGACCGTTCGATCGAAGGGCCGGCGCCGTTTATTTCCACGAATATCGTGGGCACGTATACGCTGCTGGAAGTTGCCCGCGAATACTGGTCAAGCCTGGACGACGCCGGGCGCACGGCGTTTCGCTTTCATCACGTGTCGACCGATGAGGTCTACGGGGATTTGGACGGCAGCGACGCGCTGTTTACCGAAGACACGCCTTATGCGCCCAGCTCGCCCTATTCCGCCAGCAAGGCCGCGGCCGACCACTTGGTGCGCGCGTGGCACCGCACCTACGGGCTGCCGGTGCTGATCACCAATTGCTCCAACAATTACGGCCCCTACCAGTACCCAGAAAAGCTCATCCCCCTGGTGATCCGCAACGCCCTGGCCGGCCGGCCCCTGCCCGTCTATGGGCGCGGCGACCAGGTGCGCGACTGGCTGTACGTCGAAGACCACGCCCGCGCCCTGTACGCCGTGCTGACCCGTGGGCGGGTCGGCGAGACTTACAACATCGGCGGGCACAACGAACAGCGCAACATCGACGTCGTGCGCCAAATCTGCGCGCTGCTGGAAGAACTGGCCCCGGACAAGCCTGCCGGCGTCAGGCGCTATGAAGACCTGATCACTTTCGTGCCGGACCGCCCCGGCCACGACCGCCGCTACGCCATTGACGCCAGCAAGATCGCCCGCGAACTGGGCTGGATGCCGCAGGAGACGTTTGCATCGGGGCTGAGGAAGACGGTGCAGTGGATGTTGGCGCAGCAACACCTGTAGGCTGCGTGCGGCCCGATCGGGTGCGGTAGGAATTCCTATTCATAAAAGAGTAATTATTCGTGTAATTTAATACCATATGTTATACTTCGTGGGTTTGGCATGCACTTCCAATACCCATGCGGCATCCAGCTCCCACGAAGATCTTTGGCCTCTATGGCGCAGGCGGTTTCGCCCGCGAAGTAATGCCCATCGTCGCCGAATACGTTGCCCTTGCCACCCAAGGCGGCGATGAGCGCCATCGGATCTTCTTCATCGAAACGGCGCCAACCCGCACGGAAATCAACGGCTACCCGGTCATCTCCGAAGAAGCGTTCTTCAGCCTGGACTGCGAGCATCGCTATTTCAACGTAGCGATTGCCGACTCAAAGGCTCGCGCCCGCATTGCCCAGCGCTGCATCGACAGGGGCGCCGAACCGTTCACCATACAGTCATCGCGCTCGACCGTGCTCGACGGCAATGACATCGGACACGGCGCCATCCTTTGCCCGTACAGCACGATCACGGCCAACGCCAAGATCGGCAATTTCTTTCACTGCAACATCTATTCGTACGTCGCCCATGACTGCGTGATCGGCGACTACGTGACGTTTGCACCAAACGTCCACTGCAACGGCAACGTTCACATCGGCGACCACGCCTACATCGGCACCGGCGCCATCATCAAGCAGGGCTCTCCGGACAAACCCCTGGCCATCGGCGAGGGCGCCGTAATCGGCATGGGTGCCGTCGTAACCAAGAGCGTTCCGCCCTACACCACCGTCGTCGGCAACCCGGCGCGCCCCCACCGCACCCAGCCTGCAGGCGAGCACACCGCACCGGCTTGACGCAAGCGCCCTGTCTATCGCCGTGCGTGGCCAAGTCTTTGGCCCGCGGGTCGTCCTAAAGCGCCTGGCGTAATCTGTCGACGGCAGCATCAGTCCGGTATGAAGACGCGCCCCCGTGTTCTAGCAATCATCGACGCCTTTAACTACCGATTCACCGACCAGCCCTCACCTCATTGACGGGATTGCCTGCAGCAAGCAAACGCAGAATATAGACAGAAGAACGCCGCACTTCCCCACCCCATCAGGGCAGGTTCCGTGCGGCGTTTTCGCTTCTCGCCTTCCATAAACGCGGAAAGGCCTAAAAAGCCTTAACCCTTCAACCAGGCCTTAAGGCCCCACTACTTCTTCCTCACCGGCGGCAGGTCGGTGCACACCCCTTCGGCGACTTCCGCAGCCATGCCGACGGATTCGCACAGCGTGGGGTGCGGGTGGATGGTTTTGCCGATGTCGACCATGTCGGCGCCCATTTCGATGGCCAGGGCGATTTCGCCGATCAGGTCGCCGGCGTGGGTGCCGACGATGCCGCCGCCGACGATGCGGTGGGTTTCAGCGTCAAAGAGCAGCTTGGTGAAGCCTTCGTCGCGGCCGTTGGCGATCGCCCGCCCCGACGCGGCCCAGGGGAAGAGGCCTTTTTCGACCTTGATGCCATCCTTGCGGGCTTGGTCTTCGGTCAGGCCGACCCAGGCGACTTCGGGGTCGGTGTAGGCCACGGCCGGGATGACGCGGGCGTCGAAGTGGCTCTTCAGCCCTGCGGCCGCTTCCGCGGCGACGTGGCCTTCATGCACGGCCTTGTGCGCCAGCATGGGCTGGCCGACGATGTCGCCGATGGCGTAGATGTGCGGCACGTTGGTGCGCATCTGGCTGTCGACTTCGATGAAGCCGCGCTCAGTGACGGCCACGCCAGCCTTGTCGGCGCCGATTTTCTTGCCGTTGGGGCTGCGCCCAACCGCCTGCAGGACGAGGTCGTAGCGCTGCGGCTCCTTGGGTGCGCCTTCGCCTTCGAAGGTGACGTAGATGCCGTCCTTGCGCGCTTCGGCCGCGACGGTCTTGGTCTTGAGCATGATGTTGTCGAAGCGGTGCTCGTTCATCTTCTGCCAGACTTTGACCAGGTCGCGGTCGGCGCCTTGCATCAGGCCGTCCATCATTTCGACCACATCCAGGCGCGCGCCCAGGGTGGAGTAGACGGTGCCCATTTCCAGGCCGATGATGCCGCCGCCGATGACGAGCATCTTCTTGGGGATGCTACGCAGCAGCAGCGCGCCGGTGGAATCCACCACGCGCTCGTCATCGGGCAGGAAGGGCAGTTTCACCGATTGGCTGCCGGCGGCGATGATGGCGCTGCCGAATTTGATCGTGCGCGTCTTGCCGTCCTTGCCCTTGACGCCCAGGTGATGCGGGTCGAGGAATTCACCCACGCCCTGCACCACCTTGACCTTGCGGGCACGCGCCATGCCGGCCAGGCCGCCGGTCAACTTGGCCACGACCTTGTCCTTGAAGGCGCGCAGCTTGTCCAGGTCGACCTTGGGTTCGCCAAAGCTGATGCCGTGCTCGGCCAGGGACCGCGCTTCGTCGATGACGGCCGCGGTGTGCAGCAGCGCCTTGGACGGGATGCACCCCACGTTCAGGCACACGCCGCCCAGGGTATCGTAGCGCTCGACCAGAATGACCTGCTTACCCAGGTCGGCGGCGCGAAACGCCGCCGAATACCCGCCGGGGCCGGCGCCCAGCACCAGCACGTCGCATTCCTCGTCGGCGCCGCCCGCGTAACTGGCTGCCGCAGGCGCGGCCGCGGCAGGCTTGTCGCCGCCCTGCGGCTGGCTCGATGCGGCAGCCGGCTGCGCGGCCTGGCCGCCCTTGCCGCCGGCGTCGGCCTTGGGCGCGTCTTGCGCCCGTTGCGCGGCGTCCGTGGGCTCGACTTCGACCAGCACCGAACCCTGCGACACCTTGTCGCCGACCTTGACCTTGACCGCCTTGACGACCCCGCCCATCGAGGCCGGGATTTCCATCGAGGCCTTGTCCGACTCGACCGTCACCAGGCTTTGCTCGGCCTTGATGGTGTCGCCTTCGGCCACCAGGACTTCGATGACTTCCACGTCCTTGAAGTCGCCGATGTCCGGGACTTTGATTTCCGTCGTGCTCATCTGGTGCTCCCGCTCTAGAGGACGATGCGGCGGAAGTCCGCCAGCAGCCCGGCCAGGTAGGCATTGAACCGCGCCGCGGCCGCGCCGTCGATGACGCGGTGGTCATACGACAGCGACAGCGGCAGCATCAGGCGCGGCACGAATTGCCCGCCGTCCCAGACCGGCTTGTGATACGAGCGGGAAACACCCAGGATGGCCACCTCGGGCGCGTTGATGATGGGCGTGAAGTGCGTGCCGCCGATGCCACCCAGCGACGAGATCGAGAAGCACCCGCCTTGCATTTCCGACGGCGAGAGCTTGCCCTCGCGGGCCTTCTTGGCCAGCTCGGCGGTTTCCTTGGCCAGGTCCAACACGCCCTTCTTGTCGGCATCCCGGATGACCGGCACCACCAGCCCGTTGGGCGTGTCGGCGGCAAAGCCGATGTGGTAGTACTGCTTCAGAACCAGGTTGTCGCCGTCCAGCGACGCGTTGAATTCGGGGAATTTCTTTAGCGCCGCGACTACGGCCTTGATCAGGAAGGCCAGCATGGTGACCTTGATGCCGGCCTTTTCGTTTTCTTTGTTCAGGGTGACCCGCAGCGCTTCCAGGTCGGTGATGTCCGCTTCGTCGTTGTTGGTGACGTGCGGGATCATCACCCAGTTGCGGTGCAGGTTGGCGCCCGAAATCTTCTTGATGCGCGACAGCGGCTTGGATTCGACCGGCCCGAACTGCGCAAAATCCACCTGCGGCCAGGGCAGCAGGCCCAGCGCTGCGCCGCCCGCCGCAGCCGGCGCTGCCGCGCCCGCGCCGCCGGCCAGCGCCTGCTTGACGAACTGGCGCACGTCGTCGTGGGTAATGCGCTCCTTGGGGCCAGTGCCCTTGACGAGCGTCAGGTCCACGCCGAGCTCGCGCGCGAACTTGCGCACCGAGGGCGAGGCATGCGGCAGCTTGCCGGGTTGGCCGGGTTCGATCTGCGCCGTGGGCGACGGCCGCGTGCCGGCCGGCGCCGTGCTGGACTTGGCCGCGGCCTGCGCCGCTGGCTTGGCGGCCTCGGCGGCGGGCTCGGCCTTTTGCTGCGCGGCAGGCGCGGCGGCAGCCGGCTGCACCGATGCCGGCTGCTCGGCAGCGCCCTCGGCCTGGACTTCCAGGATGACGCTGCCCTTGCTGACCTTGTCGCCGACCTTGACCTTGACGGACTTGACCACCCCGCCGGTCGAAGCCGGGATTTCCATCGAGGCCTTGTCGGACTCGACCGTGATCAGGCTTTGCTCGGGCTTGATGGTGTCGCCTTCGGCGACCATGACCTCGATGACTTCGACTTCCTTGAAGTCGCCGATGTCGGGCACTTCGACGGCGACGACGCCGCCCTGCGCGGGCGCCGCCTGCTGGGCGGGCGCTTGTCCGGCCGGCGGCTGGGCGGGTTCGGCATCCTTGCCCGCCTCGGGCTGGGCCTCGCCCTGCCCGCCTTCGACGGGTTCGACTTCGACCAGCGCCGACCCTTGCGACACCTTGTCGCCCACCTTGACCTTGATCGACTTGACCACGCCGCCGGCCGAGGCCGGGATCTCCATCGAGGCCTTGTCGGATTCCACCGTGATCAAGCTTTGCTCGGGCTTGATCGTGTCGCCTTCGGATACCAGGACCTCGATGACTTCGACGTCCTTGAAGTCGCCGATGTCCGGAACCGTGATCGTTATCGTCTCGCTCATGGATGTACCCTCAGGCGTAGTGGGGGTTGGCTTTCTCGGGGTTGATGCCGTACTTCTTGATGGCCTCGGCCACCTTGGACGCGGGCACGGCGCCTTCGTCGGCCAGCGACTTCAGCGCGGCGATCGTCACGAAGCGACGGTCCACTTCGAAGTGCTCGCGCAGCTTGGCGCGGTAGTCCGACCGGCCGAAGCCGTCGGTGCCCAGCACGCGGTAGGTGCGGCCCTTGGGGATGAACGGACGGATCTGGTCGGCAAACAGCTTCATGTAGTCGGTCGACGCCACGATCGGGCCTTCCGTCTTGGACAGCAGCTCGGTAACGTAGGGCACCTGCGGCTTCTTGTCCTGGGGATGCAGCAGGTTGTGGCGCTCGCAGTCCAGGCCATTGCGGCGCAGTTCGGTAAAGCTGGTCACACTCCAGGCATCCGACGCGATGCCCCAGTCGTTTTCCAGCAGCTCCTGGGCGGCCAGCACTTCGCGCAGGATAGTGCCCGAGCCCAGCAGCTGCACGCGCAGCTTGCCCTTGCCCACCGAACGGAACTTGTACATGCCGCGGATGATGCCTTCCTCGTCGCCCGGCTTCAGGCCCGGCTGCGGGTAGTTCTCGTTCATCACCGTCAGGTAGTAGAAGACGTTTTCCTGGTCTTCCACCATGCGCTTCAAGCCGTGGCGGATGATGACCGCCACTTCGTGCGCGAAGGTCGGGTCATACGACACGCAGTTCGGGATGGTCGAGGCCAGGATGTGGCTGTGGCCGTCCTCGTGCTGCAGGCCTTCGCCGTTGAGCGTGGTGCGCCCGGCAGTACCGCCCAGCAGGAAGCCGCGCGCCTGCATGTCGCCCGCTGCCCAGGCCAGGTCGCCGACGCGCTGGAACCCGAACATCGAGTAGTAGATGAAGAACGGGATCATGATGCGGTTGTTCGTCGAATACGACGTAGCCGCAGCGATCCACGAGCTCATGGCGCCGGCTTCGTTGATGCCTTCCTGCAGCAGCTGGCCGTCGGCCGCCTCCTTGTAGTACATGACCTGGTCCTTGTCGACCGGGGTGTACTTCTGCCCTTCGGGCGCGTAGATGCCGATCTGGCGGAACAAGCCCTCCATGCCGAAGGTGCGCGATTCGTCGGCCAGGATGGGCACCACGCGCGGGCCCAGCTCCTTGTCGCGCAACAGCTGGTTGAGCACGCGCACGAAGGCCTGGGTGGTGGAGATTTCCCGGCCTTCGGCAGTGGGCTCGAGCACGGCCTTGAACGCTTCCAGCGGCGGCGCCTTGAACTGCTCGTCGGCCTTGACGCGGCGCACGGGCAGGTAGCCGCCCAGCGCCTTGCGGCGCTCGTGCAGGTACTTCATCTCGGGCGCATCGTCCGAGGGCTTGTAGTACGGCACCTTCTCGAGCTGGTCGTCCGGGATGGGGATGTTGAAGCGGTCGCGGAATTCGCGGATCGCGTCCAGGTCCAGCTTTTTCTGTTGGTGCGTCGGGTTCTTGGCCTGGCCGACGCGGCCCAGGCCGTAGCCCTTGATGGTCTTGGCCAGGATGACGGTGGGCTGGCCCTTGGTGTTGACCGCGGCGTGGAAGGCCGCGTAGACCTTGTGCGGGTCGTGGCCGCCGCGGTTCAGCCGCCAGATGTCTTCGTCGCTCATGCGCGCGACCATCTCCAGCAGCTTGGGATGCTTGCCGAAGAAGTGCTCGCGCACGTACTTGCCGTCGTTGGCCTTGTACGCTTGGTACTCGCCGTCGACGGACTCTTCCATGATCCGGCGCAGGATCCCTTCCTTGTCGGCGGCCAGCAGCGGATCCCAGTACCCGCCCCAAATCAGCTTGATGACGTTCCAGCCGCTGCCGCGGAATTCGCCTTCCAGCTCCTGGATGATCTTGCCGTTGCCGCGCACCGGGCCGTCCAGGCGCTGCAGGTTGCAGTTGACGACGAAGATCAGGTTGTCGAGCTTTTCGCGCGCGGCCAGCGAGATGGCGCCCAGCGATTCGGGCTCGTCCATTTCGCCGTCGCCGCAGAACACCCACACCTTGCGCTTGCTGGTGTCGGCGATGCCGCGGGCGTGCAGGTACTTCAGGAAGCGCGCCTGGTAGATGGCCATCAGCGGGCCCAGGCCCATCGACACGGTCGGGAACTGCCAGAACTCCGGCATCAGCTTGGGGTGCGGGTAGGACGACAGCCCCTTGCCATCGACTTCCTGGCGGAAGTTGTCCAGCTGCTCTTCGGTCAGGCGGCCTTCCAGGAAGGCCTGCGCGTAAATGCCGGGCGAGGAATGACCCTGGAAGTACACCAGGTCGCCGCCGCGGTCGGGCGTGTCGGCATGCCAGAAGTGGTTCATGCCGCAGCCGATCATGGTGGCCAGCGACGCGAACGAGGCGATGTGCCCGCCCAGGCCGCCGCCGTCGGGCGGGCTGACCTTGTTGGCGCGCACGACCATGGCCATGGCGTTCCAGCGCACGTACGAGCGGATGCGCGCCTCCAGCTCCATGTTACCGGGGTGCGGCGGCTCCAGTCCGGGCGGGATGGTGTTGACGTAGGCGGTGTTGGGCGAATACGGGATGTTGGCGCCCGAACGGCGCGCCAGGTCGATCAGGCGTTCCAGCAGATAGTGGGCGCGTTCCGGGCCTTCGCGGTCAAGGACCGCCGACAGCGCGTCCAGCCATTCGCGGGTCTCTTGGGTGTCTTCGTCATTGGCAGCCATGAGCGCGCCGGCTTGGGCAAGAGAGGACATCGTGTGTCTCCTGTTGGGTTCGCGACTAGCCCGTCATGTGGACGGGCCGATAAGCCCCGGCTGGCCGGGCCGACCCCGTCGGTGGATCAAAAGTCAGATGCGGCAGAGGTTGGGGCAACTTATCCCGGCATTCTAGGAACAAGCGCCCTAGGGGGCAAGCAAAATTCCACTTTACGAGATAAATTTTTATAATGTGAAAAACGGGGCGACACCCCGGTCGCCGGCAGGGACTAAAATCGCCCGGAAACGACCGGACCCACATGGCCAGCCCGCCCAAGTCATATATCGCGACGCAGTTCCACGACCACGCCCGCATGCGCAGGCGCGGTTGGTACTGGCTGACGCCCATGGTGGTGCTCGTGCTCTACCTGTGCGTCATGGGCGCCTTTTTTTGGCTGCAGCGCCTGCACGACGACAGCGTGATGTTCGTCACCGTCGACCAGGAGCTGCGCCAGCAGCGCCTGACCTGGGTGGTGCTGGCGCTGTCGTGCGTCATCGTGATCAGCCTGCTGGCGCTGTGGCGCTACACCCGCTACCGGTCCGACGCCGAGGCCGCGCTGATCGCCGAGACGAGCTTTCGGCGCGCCATGGAAAATTCCATGTCCACCGGCATGCGGGTGCTGGACATGGAAGGACGCATCGCCTACGTCAACCCGGCCTTCTGCCGCATGATAGGCTGGAACGAGGCGGACCTGATCGGCCGCAGCCCGCCCTTCCCTTATTGGGTACCGGGACGCTACGAGCAGCACCAGCGCACGCTTGAACAATTGCTTGCCGGCAAGGCGCCCAACAGCGGCCTGGAAGTCGAAGCCCAGCGCCGCGACGGTTCGCGCTTTACCGCGCGCATGTACGTCTCGCCGCTGCTCGACCCCAAGGGCCAGCAGATCGGCTGGATGACGTCGATGACCGACATCACCGAGCCCAAGCGCATCCGCGAGGCCCTGACCGCTGCGCACGAGCGCTTCATGACGGTGCTCGAAGGCCTGGACGACGCGATCTCGGTCACGGCCGACACCAACGACGGGCTGGAGCTCCTTTTTGCCAACCGCACCTACCGGCGCGTGTTCGGCGCCCAGACGAGCGGCCACGAAGAATTGCTGGCCGGCCGGCGCGGGCGCTTCACCGACGAATCCGTGGAAGTGTTCGCGCCGTCGGTGCAGCGCTGGTTCGAAGTCCATCACCGCATGCTGGCCTGGACCGATGGCCGGCGCGTGCGGCTGCAGGTCGCGCGCGACATCACCGAGCGGCGCATGCACGAGGAAGCCTCGCGCATCCAGCAGGAAAAGATCCAGCTGACCAGCCGCCTGACCACCATGGGCGAGATGGCCTCGTCGCTGGCCCACGAGCTGAACCAGCCGCTGACGGCCATCGCCAACTACAGCATGGGCGCGGTCGCCCTGGTGCGCGCCGGGCACACCAGCCCGGCCATGCTGCTGCCGGCACTGGAAAAGGCCGCGGCCCAGGCCGAGCGCGCCGGCAAGATCATCAGCCGCATCCGCGAGTTCGTCAAACGCAGCGAGCCGCGCCGCCAGCCGGTGCAGCTGACCAAGATCGTGGATAATGCGATCGGCTTTGCCGAGATCGACGCGCGCAAGCGCCGCATTCGCATCGAGCGCTACGTGCCCGCCGACCTGCCCGACGTGATGGCCGACCCCATCCTGATCGAGCAGGTCCTGCTCAACCTGTTGAAGAACGGGCTGGAGGCCATGGAAAACAGCTCGGTGGACGAGCTGAAGGTGGCCGTCATCCCGCACGACAACCAGGTCGAGGTCGCGGTCATCGACGGCGGCTGCGGCCTGGCCGATCCGGACCGGCTGTTCGAGCCGTTTTTCAGCACCAAGTCCGAAGGCCTGGGCATGGGGCTGAACATCTGCCGCACCATCATCGAATCGCATCACGGCCGCCTCTGGGCCCAACCCAACCCCGCCGGCGGAACCATCTTCCGCTTCACGCTGCCCTGCGCGTCGCCACAAGCCGCCGCAGCCAGCGACCAGTCCGAGGAGTTGCATGCATGAGTACCCCTAACCAGCAAGGCATCGTCTATATCGTCGACGACGACGAAGCGGTGCGTGATTCCCTACGCTGGCTGCTGGAAGCCAACGGCTACAGGGTGCGCGCCTACCAAAGCGCCGAAAGCTTCCTGGACGAGTACGACCCGATGCAGGTCGGCGTGCTGATCGCCGACGTGCGCATGCCCGGCATGAGCGGCCTGGAACTGCAGGAGCAGCTGATTGCCCGCAAGTCGCCCATGCCCATCGTCTTCATTACCGGCCACGGCGACGTGCCCATGGCGGTGTCGACGATGAAAAAAGGCGCGGTCGACTTCCTGGAAAAGCCCTTCAACGAATCCGACCTGCGCGACATCGTCGGCCGCATGCTGGAACAGGCCAGCCAGCGGCTGTCGGCCGTGCAGGCCCAGCGCAACCACGAGGCGATGCTGGCGCGGCTGACCGCGCGCGAGCAGCAAGTGCTCGAGCGCATCGTCGCCGGCCGCCTGAACAAGCAGATCGCCGACGACCTGGGCATCAGTATCAAGACGGTCGAGGCGCACCGCGCCAACATCATGGAAAAGCTAGAGGTGACCACGGTCGCGGACCTGATGAAGGTTGCGCTGGCCAAGCCCGAATTGCACGTCTGACGTCCAAGTCCTGCCAACCCGCAGCGGCCGCCTGGCGCGACGGCTGGGCGCGCCGGTTGCGCGCGGGGCCGTTCACCCGCCGTCCAATGGCGCGCTTGGTGTATGCGCGCCCCGCGCCACCTGCGCCCGGGGCCGCCCCCCGTTCCCTTCCCTGTCCCGTCACGCGAGAACGTTTGTCAATGAACGCAGTTCCCCCTTCTTCCGCGGCGGCCGCGCCGCAATCGGGCGCCGGTACGGCGCGCATCATCGACGGCGCCGCCCTGTCGCAGCGCATACGCGGTGAGGTCGCCGAGCGCGCCGCCGCCCTGGCGTCCCGGGGCGTCAAGCCCGGCCTGGCCGTGATCCTGGTGGGCGACGATCCCGCCTCGCAGGTCTACGTGCGCAACAAGGTGGCCGCCTGCGAAAAGGCGGGCCTGCATTCGGTGATGGAGCGCTATCCCGCCACCCTGTCCGAGGATGAGCTGCTGGCGCGCGTGCGCGCCTTGAACGCCGACCCGTCCATCCACGGCATCCTGGTGCAGCTGCCGCTGCCGGCACACATGAACGCGCACAAGGTCATCGAAACCATCGCCCCCGAAAAGGACGTCGACGGTTTCCACGTCAGCAACGCCGGGCTGCTGATGACGGGCACGCCGCTGTTCCGGCCCTGCACGCCCTATGGCGTGATGAAGATGCTCGAAGCCGAAGGCGTGCCGCTGCGCGGCGCCGAGGCCGTCATCGTGGGCGCGAGCAACATCGTCGGCAAGCCCATGGCCATGATGCTGCTGGCCGCCGGCGCCACCGTCACGCTGTGCAATTCCAAGACGCGCGACCTGGCCGCGCACACCCGGCGCGCCGACGTGCTGGTCGTGGCCACCGGCCGGCCCGGCATCGTCAACGGCGCCATGATCAAGCCGGGCGCGGTGGTCATCGACGTGGGCATCAACCGCGGCGCCGACGGCAAGTTGTGCGGCGACGTGGACTTCGCCTCGGCGCGCGAGGTCGCCGGTGCCATCACGCCGGTGCCGGGCGGGGTCGGGCCAATGACCATCGCCATGCTGCTGGTCAACACCATCGAGGCGGCCGAGCGCGCCGCCGGAGTCGCGCAGGCATGACGGCAACCGACATGAAGGATACGAAGGACGCCGGCGGCAACCCGCTGCTTGCGCCGCTGGCCGAGCTGATCGACTACGCGGCGGTGCGGCCGGCGCACATCGAGCCGGCCATCGAGGCGCTGCTGGCCGATGCGCGCAGCGCCGTCGAGCGCGCCGCCGACCCGGCGCTGCCGCCGACCTGGGAGGACGTGGTCCAGCCGCTGGACATCGCCTGCGAAAAGCTGTGGCGCGCCTGGTCCGTGGCCGGCCACCTGAACGCCGTGGTCAATACGCCGGAGCTGCGCCAGGCGTACAACGCCATGCTGCCCAAGGTGACGGAGTTCTCCACCTGGGTGGGCTTGCACGAAGGGCTGTACCGCCAGTACCAGCGGCTGCAGCAAGCGCCCGATTATGCGGCGTGGCCGGCAGTGCGCCGGCGCATCGTCGAGCTGGCGCTGCGCGACTTTCGCTTAAGCGGCGTAGAGCTGCAAGGCCAGGCACGCGAACGCTATGCCGAGATTTCCGACCGCCAGGCGCAGCTGTCGCAGAAGTTTTCCGAGAACGTGCTGGATTCGATCGACGCGTGGTCGCTGTTGGTCGAGGACGAGGCGCGCCTGGAAGGCCTGCCCGAATCGGTGCGCGAAGCGGCGCGCGCCGCCGCTGCCGAGGACGGCAAGCCAGGCTGGAAGCTGACGCTGAAGATGCCCTGCTACCTGCCGGTGATGCAATACGCCCGCGACCGGTCGCTGCGCGAGACCCTGTACCGCGCCTACGGCACGGTCGCGTCCGAACACGGCAAGCCGGAGCTGGACAATTCGCCGATCATCGAAGAACTCTTGGCGCTGCGCGCCGAAGAAGCCGGCCTGCTGGGCTTTGAGCACTTCGCTGCCCTGCGCCTGCAAACGCGCATGGCCAAGAGCGCCGGGGAAGTCGGCACGTTCTTGCGCGACCTGGCCGCGCGCGCCAAGCCCTACGCCGAGCGCGACCTCGCCGAGCTGCGCGAATTCGCCGCCGAGCGCCTGGGCCTGCCCGACCTGCAGCCGTGGGACGTCGCCTACGCATCCGAGCGCCTGCGCCAGGAGCGCTACGCGTATTCGGACGACGAAGTGCGGCAGTACTTCACCGAGCCCACGGTGATGAAGGGCCTGTTCAGCGTCATCGAGACGCTGTTCGGCGTGCGGCTGCGCGAGCAGCAGGTGCCAACCTGGCACCCGGACGTGCGCGCCGTGCGCGTCGAAAGCCCGGATGGCCGCACGCTGGGCCATCTGTACCTGGACCAGTACGCCCGCAGCGGCAAGCAGGGCGGCGCCTGGGTCGACAGCGAGCGCAACCGGCGCGCGCTGGCCCACGGCGTGCAAACGCCCGTGGTGTACCTGACCTGCAACTTCGCCGCGCCGCAAAACGGCAAGCCCGCGCTGCTGACCCACGACGACGTCATCACCCTATTCCACGAAACGGGGCATGCGCTGCATGCGCTGCTGTCGGAAGTCGACGAACCGGCCGCATCGGCGTTTGCCGCGGTCGAATGGGACGCCATCGAACTGCCCTCACAGTTCATGGAGAACTTCTGCTGGGAATGGGAGGTCGTCCAGCGCCTGTCCGCGCACGTGGACACCGGCCAGCCGCTGCCGCGCGCGCTGTTTGACCGCATGCGGGCGGCGCGCAACTTCCAAAGCGGCATGCAGACGGTGCGCCAGATCGAGTTCGCGCTGTTCGACATGCTGCTGCACCAGCGCAGCCGCGGCCTGCCGATCGCCGAGGTGATGGACACGCTGCAGCAGGTGCGCAAGGAAGTGGCGGTGCTTTTCCCGCCGCAATGGCACCGCCTGCCCCACAGCTTCTCGCACCTATTCGCGGGCGGCTACGCAGCCGGCTACTACAGCTACAAATGGGCCGAAGTGCTGTCGGCCGACGCGTACGAAGCCTTCGAGGAAGCCGCCGCCAACAACCGGGCCGGCACGCTCGATGCGGCCACGGGCATGCGCTTTCGGCGCGAGATCCTGGCCACGGGCGGCACGCGCCCGGCGGCGGAATCCTTCGTGGCCTTCCGCGGCCGTGCCCCGCGCATCGACGCGCTGCTGCGCCACAGCGGCATGGCCGGCAACGACTAAAATGGCCTTTGCCGGCCGCCCGCGCATCCCGCGCAGGCGCCGGCCCGTTGCCTGAAACAGTAGACATGTTCAAGATTCCGGCGGTATTGCGCTTCTGGCGCGCCAGCGCCCTGGCCCTGGCGGTGCTGTTGTCGGCCTGCAGCGCAGGCTCCGAGGACTGGTCGCTGTACGACGTCGAAGGTCACGTCGCCGACCTGCAGTTCGAGCTATCGGCCGCCGGCGGCCGCACGGTCACCCAGGACGACCTGCGCGGCAAAACGGTGCTGCTGTTCTTCGGCTACGCCAGCTGCCCGGACGTCTGCCCCACCACCATGGCCCAGCTCACCGAAGTGCTGCGCCGGCTGGGCGACAAGGCGCGCGACGTGCGCATCGTCTTCGTCAGCGTCGACCCCCACCGCGACACGCCGGACCTGCTGCAGGCGTATGTGGACGCGTTCAACCCCAACGCCATCGGCCTGACCGGCACCGAACGCCAGATCGCCGCGCTGGCGCGCCGCTACCGCGTGGCCTACCAGATCGAAAAACCCAGGCCCGGCGACGACCCCGACGTCTATGACGTCACGCACAGCAAGGGGATCTACATCTTCGACAACCGGGGACGGGCGCGGCTGCTGGCCTCCGACGCCGCCTCGGTCGATGCCTTGGTGCACGACCTGGGCAAGCTCATCGACCTGACCGCCGCCTAACTGCGTGCCCTCGCGCCGCGCGGCCGCGCTGGGCGCCTCCGCCCCCCGGCCTGCGCCGTGGCCGGCGCCCCCGGCGGTTTGCGGGCCGTTTGCGTGATTGCACCGCACCATCGGTGCGAAATTTGGTGCTTTTTCGCCACAACCCACCCTTTCGTTACAAAGGGGCAACACCTGGTCGATATGATGGACCCGGCAGCACCTTCGACCCATACACGTCAGCAAGGAGGCATCGCATGGGCATCATCATCATGATCATCGTCGGCTTCATCGTGGGGTTGATCGCCCGGGCGATCATGCCGGGCAATCAAAGCATGGGGTTCATCATGACCACCATCCTGGGCATCGTCGGCGCGCTGGTCGCGGGCCTGCTCGGCCAGGCAATGGGGTGGTACGCCGAGGGCGAGCCCATGGGCTGGATCGCTTCAATCATCGGCGCGATCATCGTGCTGTTCGTGGTCGGGCTGATCACCGGGCGCAAGAGCACCTGATTCCTGCCCCTTCCCAAGATGGATCGGCCGCCAAGCCTGACCAAGGCTTGGCGGCCGATTCGTTTTCATGCGCCGCTTGCCGGGCTAGCGCCCGCAAAGTACGCCTGGATGATGCCTGCAAGAATTACGCCGGCAATTGCGCGGCGGCGGCGCGCAAGGCCGTGCGCAGGCCTTCCTCCACCACCGGATGGTAGAAAGGCATGTCCAGCATGCGGGCCACCGTCAGGCCCTGTTGCAGGGCCCAGGCCAACAGGTGCGCGATATGCTCGGCGCTAGGGCCGGCCATTTCCGCGCCCAGCAGCCGGCCGTCCTCGCGCGAGGCATACAGGCGCAGCATGCCGCGGTTCTTGAGCATGATGCGCGACCGGCCCTGGTTGCCGAAGTCGACCTCGCCGGCGACGAACGTGTCCGGCTCCAGGTCTTTGTAGCGGCTGCCGACCACGGCGATTTGCGGATCGGAAAACAGCACCGCCATGGGCGCCCGGCGCAAGCCCGGGCGCACGTTGGGATAGCGGGCGGCGTTGGCGCCGGCGATGCGGCCTTCGTCGGCCGCCTCGTGCAGCACGGGCAAGTCGCCGTTGGCATCCCCGGCAATGAAGATAGGCGACGAACCGGCCTGCAGGGTGCGGCGGTCGTAGACGGGTACCCCACGCGCGTCCAGCCGCAGCGACGTACGGCCCAGGTCCAGTCCCGCCAGATTGGGCTTGCGACCCACGGCCGCCAGCGCGTAATCGAAGCGCTCGGCGCGCTCCCGGCCGTCGAGCGCCACGTACCGCACCTCGACCTCATCGTCTACGCGTCGCACCGACAGCACCTTGGCCTGCGGGTCCAGGTAGAACTCTTGCTGGAAAGCCTGCCTGGCGCTGTCGCGTACCTTGGGGTCGCTCAGCCCGCCCAGGCTGCCGCGCAAGCCCAGCACGCGTACGTCCACGCCCAGCCGCGCCAGCGCTTGGCCCAGCTCCAGGCCGATCACGCCGGGCCCGAACACCGCCACGCGGCGCGGCAGGTCGTCCCATTCGAACACGTCGTCGTTGACGACGACGCGATCGCCCAAGGCCTGCAGATCGTCGGGCACCACCGGCGACGATCCCGTGGCGATGACGACGGCGCCGGCTCGCACTTCGGTGTGGCCGCCGACGTGCAGCACGCTATCGGACACAAAGCGCGCATGGCCGCGCAGCTTGTCCTCGGCGGGGATTTCGTCCATGCCTTCGAGCACGAAGCCGACGAAGCGGTCACGCTCGCGCTTGACGCGGTCCATGACCTCGCGGCCGTCCACGCGCACCTGCCCGTCGATATGCACGCCGAAGGGCGCACCATGCCGGGCCGCGTGCGCGGCCTCGGCCGCAGCGATCAGCAGCTTGGACGGCATGCAGCCCACGCGCGCGCAGGTCGTGCCGTAGGGGCCGTCCTCGATCAGCACCGCACGCTTGCCGGCGGCCTTGGCCGCGCGATAGGCCGACAAGCCGGCGGTGCCGGCGCCAATAACGGCGACGTCGGTGGTGAGGGTGTTCATGGGCGGTCCTTGTCCTGCCAGTCGTTGCCGGCGCATACGGCGAGGTGTCCGAGTTCACGGTGAGGCAACATGCGGGCTCCCGATAAAACGGTTGGACGGTGACAAGACGATAAACGCGGTCTATTGTTAAATCAAATTTAATTAACTTAACAAATAGATAGGAAAAAGTTATCGCCTGGGCGGCCTGGGCCGGCCCGCCGCCGTCGCGTGCAGGCGGCGACGGCCTACATCGGCTGCGCGTCGTAGCCGGCTTCGCGCATGGCCACCAAGACGGCAGCCGCGTCCGGCGCACCGGTGACCGTGACGGCGTGATTGGCCAGATCCGCCTGCAGCGCTGCCCCCTGCGCGACCCGCTTGACCGCATCGGTCAACGTCGCCACGCAGTGGTTGCACGTCATGTCGGGGACGCGTAGTTTGAGGGTGTCCATACAAGCTCCAATAAAAGAACGTCGCTGGCCAGGGGCGGTCGCGGTTGGCCCGCCGGACTGGCGGCTGGCGGTCTCGCATGCGCGCCGCCGCTGGCCAGCGGTGACAGCAGTATCAGCCCGCGGCGCCTGCCGGTTGCGGCAACCCGGTCCATTCGCGCACGAACTGCCCTGGATCGGGCCGGTTGGCTGGCGGCACCGCGCACGCCGGCGTGCCGATGGCGAGATAGCCGACGAAGCGGTATTCCAGGGGGTCGAAGCCAAGCGCCACCTGTACTTCCTCCAGGTAGGTGCCCAGGCCAGTGCTCCAGAACGCGCCGTAGCCCAGCATGTGCGCGGCGTTGAGCATGTTCATGACCGCTGCGCCGGTCGAAAGCATTTGCTCCTGCTCGGGCACCTTCGGGTTGTCGTGGTGAATCTGGTAGCCCAGTGCGACCAGCAGCGGCACGCCAGCCAGCCACTGGCGCGTGGACTTTTCCTTCTCCGGCGTCATGCGCTTGTCGCCGGCACGCTTGAGCGCGCCGATGGCCAAATCGGCCAACCGCCCGATCGCTTCGCCGCGGATCAGGGCAAAGCGCCACGGACGCAGCGCGCCATGGTCCGGCGCGCACGCCGCGGCCTGCAGGATGCGGTCGAGCTCGTCGGGTTTGGGCGCGGGCGCGCGCACGAATTTCATGGAGCGCCGGCTGGTCAGCGCGTCGATGGGTTGGATGGTGTCGGTCATTCGTCTCTCGTCGAACAATGGGCCGGCAGGCCGGCCCGCAATCAATCAGCCCAGGTGGGTGTGGCGCTCGGGGCGCTCGGTGGCCTGCATTTCGGACAGCCCGTGCAAGATGCCGCAATCGTCGGCCGCGCGGGCACCCGTGGTACATCGCCGGCGCAAGGCCAAAAGCTGCGCCTTGAGCTGCTGCAGTTCCTTGATGCGCGCATCCACGTGGGCGATGTGCTGGTCGAAGACTTCGTTGATCGGCTCGCAATCGCCCTGGCCGCGGTCGGCCAGCTCGAGGATGGTGCGGATCTCCTCGTGCGTCATGTCCAGCACCCGGCAGTTGCGGATGAGCTTGAGCCGCTCGCGATGGGCCTCGCCGTAGCTGCGATAGTTGTTGACGCCGCGCTGCGGCGCCGGCAGCAATCCCTGCTTCTCGTAGTAGCGCACCGTTTCCACCGTGGTGCCCGCGGCCTTGGCCAATTCGCCGATCTTCATGGCGTCCTCCCGCCGGTTGGGCTTGACCCTATAGTAACTCCAGGGTGTGCAATGCCTGTAACGCGACCGCCCAACAGGTGGAACGAAGTGAAACCGCACCGCCATCCCCCCGCCGGCCCTGGCGAGGCCGGCCAAGGTCACGCCAGTTCCGGCGCGGCCGGCCGCCCAGGCGCCGGCGACCAGGACAGGGTTACCCCGACCGTGCGCCACACGGCCGGCCCGGCATGCTGCGCGCATGGCAGCGTGCCAGGCCCGTGCAATGAAAGCGGCCACAGCCACCCCGACCACGACCACGACCACGACCACGACCCCGGACGCAGCGCCGCGCGCGATGCGCAAGCCCTGCCGGCTGCCGGTCCGGGCGAGGCCGTCACGCGCCTGCGCATCGACCAAATGGACTGCCCCACCGAGGAAAACCTGATCCGGGCCAAGCTGGCCGGTCGGCCGGAGGTGCGCGGACTGGCCTTCGACCTGATGCAGCGCGTGCTGACGGTGGTGCACGCCGAACCGGCGCGCGAGGCGGTGATGGCGGACATCCGCGAGCTGGGCATGACCCCGCAGCTTCTGGCCGATGACGCGCACGCCGACGATGCAGCGCCTGCGCCGTCCGGGTACGGCCGGCGCATCGCCTGGCTCGCCGCGGCCGGCGTGCTGGCCGCGATTGCAGAAGCCGCCCACTTCGCGCAATGGCCGGACTGGATGGCAGCCGTATCGGCGCTGGCGGCGATCGCGCTGTGCGGCCTGTCCACCTATCGCAAGGGCTGGATCGCCATCCGGCACGGCACGCTCAACATCAACGCGCTGATGAGCATCGCGGTGACCGGGGCGCTCGCGATCGGCCAATGGCCCGAGGCAGCGATGGTCATGGTGCTGTTCAATCTGGCCGAGCTGATCGAGGCGCGGTCGCTGGATCGCGCGCGCAACGCCGTGCGCGGCCTGGTCGCGCTGGCGCCGCAGACGGCGACCGTGCGCCAGGCCGACGGCAGCTGGCGCGAGGTGCCTGCCGAGCGGTTGGCGGTCGGCGACGCCGTGCGCGTCGCGCCCGGCGAGCGCATCGCCGCGGACGGCGTGGTGCAGGAAGGCGCATCGGCCGTCGACCAATCGGCCATCACAGGGGAAAGCCTGCCGGTGGACAAGGCGCCGGGCGACCAGGTCTACGCCGCGTCGGTCAACACCTCGGGCTCCTTCGTCTACCGCGTCACGGCCGCGGCCGGCGACACGACGCTGGCACGCATCATCCGCGCGGTGCAGCAGGCGCAGGGCCGGCGCGCGCCCATGCAGCGCTTCATCGACGGTTTTTCTCGCGTGTACACGCCCATCGTGGTCGGCCTGGCTGCGCTGGTGGCCATCGTCCCGCCCCTGGCCGGATGGATGGGCTGGGCCGATGCCGTCTACCGGGCGCTTGCCCTGCTCATCATCGCCTGCCCTTGCGCGCTGGTCATCTCGACCCCGGTCAGCGTGGTCAGCGCGCTGACCGCAGCGGCCCGTCGCGGCATCTTGGTCAAGGGCGGCGCCTACCTCGAAGCCGGGCGCAAGCTTGCCTGGCTGGCGCTGGACAAGACCGGCACGCTCACGCATGGCCGGCCCGTGTGCACGGACTTGATGATCGCGCACGCGGCGCCGGACGAATCCCCGGCCGGGCCAGCCATCGCCAGCATCGTCGCGAGCCTGGCCGAGCGGTCGCACCATCCCGTCTCGCGCGCGCTGGCCGAGCGCGTGCGCGCCCTGGGCCGCGACGATGCGCAGCCATCGGCGACGGCGCGCGGCCCGTTGCCGGACGTGGAAGACTTTGCCGCCCTGCCCGGCCTGGGCGTGCAAGGCCGCATCGCCGGCAAGACCTATTACCTAGGCAATCGGCGCCTGCTGCGCGAGCTGGGCGTGGCCGACGCGCCGTTCCAGCCGGCGTCGACACCACGTCCGGACCTGAGCACGGCTACGCCGCCCGATGCGCGGCGCGCAGCCAGCGCCGACGAGCGCCTACAGGCGTGGGAGCGCGAAGGCAAGAGCATCGCCGCCCTGACCGACGGCCGCCGCGTGCTGGCCATTGCCGCCATGGCCGATACCTTGCGCCCCACCAGCCGCGACGCGGTCGCGCAGCTGCATGCGCTGGGCATTGCCACCATGATGCTGACCGGTGACAACCAGCACGCCGCGCAACGGGTTGCGCGCGAGGCCGGTATCGACGACGCGCGCGGCGACCTGCTGCCCGACGACAAGCTTGCGGCCATCGAATCGCGCACCGGCCAAGGCTTGGTCGGCATGGCCGGCGACGGCATCAACGATGCCCCCGCGCTGGCACGCGCCGACATCGGTTTTGCCATGGGCGCGGCCGGCGCCGCTGCCGCCATCGAAACCGCCGACGTCGCGCTGATGGACGACGACCTGCGCAAGATCCCCGCCTTCGTGCGCCTGTCGCGCGCCACGCACCGCGTGCTGGTGCAGAACATCGCCTTCGCGCTGGGCATCAAGGCGGTGTTCCTGGCGCTGGCCATCGCCGGCCAGGCCACGCTATGGATGGCCGTCTTCGCCGATGTGGGCGCAAGCCTCATGGTCGTGGCCAATGGATTGCGGCTGCTGCGCGCCGGGGCCAACCCGGCCTGTACAATCGGTCCGGCCGCAGGCGCCTGACTGGTTGCGCGCCGCCAGGCCGTGCAACGCTTTGCCCATTTGCGGCCCACCTTTGCCCGCCTTCGAGAATCACCCGGAACGAACCCGTGCGCCTCGCCACCTGGAACGTCAATTCCCTGAAAGTGCGCCTGCCCCAGGTCATCGCCTGGCTGCAGGCCAATCCCGTCGATGCGCTGTGCCTGCAAGAACTGAAGCTCGCACAGGATCAATTTCCGCTGGAGGCCTTCCGCGAGATCGGCTACCACGCGGTCTGGGCCGGGCAAAAAACCTACAACGGCGTGGCCATCGTCTCGCGCGAGCCCGGCAAGGACGAAGTGCGCAACATCCCCGGCTACCAAGACCTGCAGCAGCGCATCATCGCGGTAACGCTGCCGTCTCCGGCCGGCGACGTGCGGGTGATCAGCGCTTATTGCCCCAACGGCCAAGCCATCGGCAGCGACAAGTACGCCTACAAGCTCGAATGGTTCTCGGCGCTGCGCAACTGGCTCGAAGGCGAGCTCGGTTCCCATCCGCGTCTGGCCATCCTGGGTGACTACAACGTCGCGCCGGCCGACGAAGACGTGCACAACCCCGAAAAATGGGCCGGCCAGGTGCTGGTGTCCGAACCCGAGCGGCAGGCCTTTGCCGCGCTCAAGGAATTGGGCCTGGCCGACGCCTTCCGCCTGTTCGAGCAGCCGCCCAAGTCCTTTACGTGGTGGGACTACCGCATGTTCGCGTTTCGCCGCAACGCCGGCTTGCGCATCGACCACATCCTGCTGTCCGAGCCGCTGGCGCGCGCCTGCCGCGCCTGCGAGATCGACAAGACCCCGCGCGGCAACGAACAACCGTCCGACCATGCGCCGGTGATCGCGACGCTCGCTTGGGATTGACGTCGCCATCGCGACACGGATTTTTTATGCTATAGTTGCGGACTTCGTCGGGGCGGTAGCTCAGCTGGGAGAGCGTCGCGTTCGCAATGCGAAGGTCGGGAGTTCGATCCTCCTCCGCTCCACCAATACCCAAAATCCCAACCCTCATCGGTTGGGATTTTTTTTGCCCGTTCCCCCAGTGTTGGCGCGGATTCCGGGCCTGGCCTCGCGAGCGCCGTCCCCGCGAAGGCGGCGTTTTTGCCCCCACCGACGCCTCTCCGTTCTCCGTTTTCTCTGGTGGCCACGCGAGCGTTCTCAAGGCCATTTCCTTTGCTGGCGCGGGTTTAGAGGCGGTCGGTTGTGGTTGGCAACTCCTGTAGCGATGGCGACCGAGTGCCAAGCGGCCACAAAAAAACCGCCCGCAGGCGGTTACTGGCGCTGGGTGCGACGCGCTCACCCGGGTGGCGCGAGCACGCGTATCTGGTCGCCCCAGCCGTTGGGCCAGGGGCGGCGCATCACTTTCTCCAGCACGGCATCGGGCGAGCCCACCAGCCGTTCCACGACCTCCGGGGCCAGGAGCGTCAGCCGCATGACCCGGCGCACCTGCGTCACGTCCATGCCTTCGGCCTTGGCGATCTCGGCCACCGATGCCGCCCGCTGCTCCTCCAGCAGACGTTGCCAGTGGTGCGCCAGTCCGAGCGCCCGCATCAACGCGGTGTCCTGCGCGGCCGACCGGGCTTCCCGCTCCCGGGTGGCCTCGGACAGAAATTCCTGCGGCGCGTCCAAGGGCGTGATGACCTGCTTCTTCAGCCCCCGCTTCACCAGCGTCCAGGGCACGAAGGTTTCCAGTTGCACGCCGCCTGCCGGGTTCGGCAGTTGATAGGTGACCGGATCACCCTTGAACCAGCCCCGGTGCTTCTTGCTCATGCGTCCTCCTCAAAGCGCTTCACGATCTGGCGTTGCGCCTCCCAATCCACCGGCAGCGGGTTGCGCTGGAACCAGATCAGGTTCATCCGGCGAGGCTGCCGCCCGGCCATCAGCAGTTCGAGGATGTCAGGCGCGAGCAGGGTCAGGCGCATCAGCTCGTTGGGCACCGAGGGGTGCAGTCCTTCGGCCCGGGCAATGTCTGATCCACTCTTCATCACACCGGTGTCCACGAGGTGCTGCCAGTAGAAACCGCGTGCCACCCCCTCCAGCAGCGTCACATCGTGAACTTGGCGGTCGTCGGCGGCCACCCGCCGCGCGCCCCGGCGGCGAAACGTCAGGGGCACGAAGGTTTCCAGTGTGTCGTCCATCAGGCTTCGACCTCCACCAGTTCCGCGCCGATGCCCCTTGGGGCGAACTCACCGATCAGGGCGTCCCAGCCCAGTTCCCGCCACTTCACCTTGATGCCCTGCACCTCGCCGACGTGGACGAGGTCAATGCGCTCGATCATCAGGTTGGCGATGCGGTGACGCTCCACCGGGAACAACTGATCCCACACGTCGTTGAGCCGTCCCATCGCCATTACCGTGGTGGCCTCGTCGATCTGGGCCCCATTGCGCTGGATGTGGCGCACCACCGATGCGATAGATTCCGGGCTGGTCAGCACCGTGCGGATCTGGGCCACCACCGCTGCCTCGATCTCCGGCGCAGGTAAGCGCTCGTAGCTCTTGCCTGGTGCCCCGAACCGGCTTTCCGACTTGGACACGTAATAGTGGTACTTGCGCCCGTTCTTGCGCGAGTAGGTTGGGTACATCCGTTCGCCCGAGTGGGCGTACAGCAGGCCGCGCAGCAAGGCGTCAGTACGCGACCGGATCTTGGTTTCCACCGACCGGGCGTGCCCATCCCTCGCCAGCACCGCGTGAACCTTGTCCCAAAGCTCCTTGTCGATGATCGGCGGGTGAGCGCCGGGGTACCAGTTTCCTTTGTGCGACAACTCCCCCAGGTAGATGCGGTTGCGCAGCAGCTTGTGCAGGTACTTCTTGTCGATGCGCGTGCCGCTGCGGGTCTGTGAATCGCCCCGGCTTCTCCGGAGGCCATTTCGTTTGAGTCACGCCGCGATGGCGTGACCCGTGTTGCCAGCGTAGTACGCCGCCTCCGCTTCTGCCGGGGGTATGTTGCCGATCGACCCCAGCAGTCGGCGATTGTTATACCAG